>Garnier_p1__coassemble_404_pt1 | contig 34928 bp, 31 predicted proteins | sample Garnier_p1__metabat2_high_PE_025 | metagenome-assembled genome bin Garnier_p1
ATATATGAGTCATCAAATGTGAGTCATCAAACTCTTTTATATCAATAGGTACCTCGATACTTTTGCCAAATGGTTATTTCACCCTACTCAGCAAACACACCGTCTCCACATGCACGGTCATCGGAAATTGATCCACTGCCCGCCACTTCTTCACCTCATATTCCCCGTTTTCACACAGATACTTCAAATCCCGCGCCAGTGTTGCGGAATCACAGCTCACATACACAATCCGTTCTGGTTTCATATCCAGCATGGTTTTTAACAATGATTCTTCACAGCCTTTTCGTGGCGGATCCACGACAATTACATCCGCACGGGCTGTTTCACCCGAATGTGCTTTCTGATACTTCTCATAATATTCCGGAAGAACTTCTTCTGCCTTTCCCACATAAAATTCTGCATTCTGAATATCATTCATCTCCGCGTTTCGACGTGCATCCTCTATTGCCTGCGGCACAATCTCAACTCCCCGTACTTCTTTGGCTTTCTGTGCCAGAAAGAGGGAAATCGTTCCAATGCCGCAGTACAGATCCCAAACCGTTTCTTCGCCCTGTAGCCCGGCATATTCTAATGCCAATTTATACAATTTTTCGGTCTGCACTGGATTTACTTGATAAAATGAAAGCGGTGAAATCTGATATTTTACATTTCCGATATAATCTGTAATCGTGCCCTGCCCCCAGAGCACTTTATAGGACTCGCCCATGATCACATTGGTTCGCTTTGGATTCGGACTAACTGTAATGCTTGTCATTCCTTTGATTGCAGTCAACATTTCCACCAACTCATTCTGATGTGGAATCCATTCCTTCTGCGCATGCATTTTCTCTTCCGCACGATTTATAACCAGACATACCATAATTTCTTTTGTCGTAAATCCATATCGAATCAAGGCATGGCGAATTAGCCCTTCGCCTGTCTTTTCATCGTAAGAAGGAATCTGATATTTCCTCATAAATCGCAATATAATCTCCAGAATTTCCCGGTTCGCCGGAACCCCCAGTGCACAGTCGGTATTTGCGATGATATCATGCGTCCTCCCTGCATAAAAACCAGTAATGGGATTGCCGTCCTTATCTGTCCCAAACGGAAACTGCGCTTTATTTCTATAACAAAATGGCTCCTGCATACCTACGATTGGTTCCATCGTCTCATCCAGCAGTTCCGGGGAGAAACCACCAATCCGCTCTAGATTGTCACGAACTTTCTTTTGCTTAAAAGCAAGCTGCTGTTCATAAGACATTTCTTGAATCTGGCATCCTCCACATTTCCGCGCAAAATTGCACCGCGGCTCTACACGATATTCTGACGGAGTGATCACCTGCATCAAACGAGCATAACCATAATTTTTCTTTGCTTTCATAACCTTGACTTCTGCCACATCACCGATTACTGCATCCTTAATAAATAATGTATAACCGTCAACTTTGCCGATTCCCTCTCCATTCACTCCGATATCTTCAATTGTAACAATTGCCACTTCATTTTTCTGCATTTTTATTTCCTCATTCTGATCTAATTGATAAGTCACAGCGAGGGCATCTGTCAGACGCCCTCATACCTCTACTACTTCACTTTGTCTTTTTCTTTACACTTCGCTCGTTCTTCTTAAATTAGATTCGAACAACCGATTGAATCCAAGCCAGTCATTCCCCTTCTTGTCTTTAAAAATCTCTTTCAAAGTCTGCATTTTAGCATCTGCATTGTCAGCCAGATTCAAGGCTACCGCCTCTGCCAGCGCTGGTTTTTTCGGAGAACCGAACTCTAACTCTCCATGATGCGCAATGATGCAGTGTTTCCATTCATTTGCCAGCACGATCGGGAAATCAGGTATTGTGCGAATTGCTTCACTCAGCATCTCTACCCCGATGACAATATGTCCGATCAGCTGTCCTTCATCCGTATAGTCATTATCCGGAAAATCAGACAATTCCCTTGTTTTACCGATATCGTGGCAAATTGCAGATGCGATCAGCAGATCTTTATTAATGATCTCATACGCACCGGCAAAATATTCACACAATCGAATCACGCTTAACGTATGTTCCAACAGTCCTCCCGCAAATCCATGATGTACCGTCTTAGCTGCTGAATGCCCCTTGAAAGTCCGCACAAATTCAGCATTTTTCACAAAATAATATTCAATTGCCTGCCGAAGGTAAGTATTAGAAATGCCACGAATATATCCCAACAGTTCCTCATACATCCCATCTACGCTCTTTTCTGAAGTAGGCATATAATCCGCCGGATTATATTCTTCCTCAGACGCTTTCCGTAACTGTTTGATATTCAACTGCAGGTTATTATTATATGTAATCACATCACCTACTATTTCGATAAAATCTTTTTCATCGTAATCAGCAATTCCCTGAGAATTAGGATCCCAGATTTTCCCATCCAGTACCCCTGTCTTATCCTGTAAAATCAAATTATCATAAGGTTTTCCGTTCCGCGTTTCTGCTGAACGTTTCCCCTTACACAAATAAATGCTTCTGATAGTTTCTCCTTCATGTAAATCCTTGATGTATTTCATGCTCTAAAAATCCTCTTTTCTATTTCTTAATCCCAATACTTAATGTAAACTCTGTATCCACATAGCCGCTGGACCCTCTTCTCTTTCCTTGTACTTTCACAAGATCTCCAACCGCACAATCCAGCATTACATTTTCAAAGGAAGAGATTCCGGTCACCGTTTCTCCATTAACTTCCTGTATTACATCTCCATTCTGAATACCAGATGCCATAGCCGGTGAATCACTCTCCACTTCTGTCACATACAATCCTTCCGGAATTGCCTGCTCTTCTGCCACATCTTTTGTAACAGTCACGCCACGTATTCCCGCATAAGGAACATTTTTCCCATTCAACATCAGTTCCATCTCTGATTTCAAATCAGAAATGCCAAGTGCATTTGCTGTTACCTCTGGATATTCCGAACCATTTTCACCAAATAATCCCTGCCGGATCAATCCAATCACTTTACCTGACTGATCAATCAAAACACCTGTCCCGGATTGTGCCACCGCAATATCAGTTGCAATCACACCACATTGTCCGTCTGCAAAGATTTCATGATACTCTACGGAACTAGCTATGCCATATCCCAATCCCTCTTCATATCCGAATAAACTGCCGATTCCAATCACAATATCTCCCTGCGCAACCAAATTGGAGTTCCCGAATTCTGCCGTCTTCGTCCGCCTTCTTGTATTCTCTGAAACATCACCATACAATACACGAAACACAGCAAGTCCTCGATTCTTATCCTGTACCTTCAAAACTGCAGGCACACTGCTTCCATCAGAAAATAATATTTCCCACTCTGTTCCGCTGTCACACACACTTTGATCCGTCAGAATCAATAACTCCTGTCCGTTATCCGCGGCAATAATCCCCGCAGCGCAGGCAGCGGACTCCTTCTGTCTCTGTTCCTTCGTCCACTCTGCGTCTTTTTTTATCCGCACTGAAACAATGCTCTTTTTCGCTTCCTGTGCGGTCAGATAAAGAGTATTCATCATCTTCTGATAGCTCTCCTCCGTGAACTGCTGCCCCTGAGTCGTTGTACCCCCGGTTCCCTTTCCCCTTAAGAACATCTCATCTTCTGGAATTGTAACCTTATCAAATTCCTCGCCAAAAACACGCTCCGCCCATGGTTTTAGCGCAAAAAAACTACAGCAGGCAAACACTCCGATCACCAGTCCGTAAATAACCATTCTAACCAACTGCCTCAACAACTTTTTCCTGCTTTTTGTTTTTGGTTTAATTGTTTCTGTTAAAAAAGAAAACGTCTCTTCTGTATCTTGTCCCTTTTCATTCGGTTCACATTGCATAGGCATATTCTCCTTTAGATTTTAGTATAACCGATTCCTGACAATTCTTCAATAATTATCCTTTTCATTATGGTACAAATAGAGTAGAATGAAGAGTGAACATTTACAAAAAATAAATCACAAATAAAGGATTGTTATACTATTTATGAATCAAAAAACATTAACCAAATTGGAATATCATAAAATTATTGCGATGTTAGAAGAACAAGCCTCTTCTTTTCGCGGAAAACAGCTCTGCCGTCGTCTAAAACCGATGACGGATTTGGAACGGATTGATACTGCCCAGGAACAGACCGCAGCTGCCTTCACAAGAATTGTGAAGAAGGGCCGGATTTCATTTAGCGACGCATTTCCTGTAGAAGAATCTATGAAACGACTGGAGATCGGAGCAGCCCTCGGCAGTGGAGAACTACTTCGCATTTGTAAGGTATTAAAAACCACAGCTCGCGCCAAAGCATACGGACGGCATGACACACAGGACGATCTTGCCGACTGTCTGGATGCTTATTTTGAGCAACTGGAGCCTTTGACGCTTTTGAGCAACGAAATCGAGCGCTGTATTATTAGCGAAGAGGAAATCAGTGACGATGCCAGTTCTGCGCTGAAACACATTCGCCGCAGCATCCACAGCATCAATGATAAAATACACGCAACGCTGAACACGCTTGTCAACGGTTCCCTGCGGACTTATCTGCAGGATCCCATCATTACTATGCGGGGAGACCGCTACTGTATTCCGGTAAAAGCGGAATATCGTGGGCAGGTCCAAGGACTCATCCATGACCAGTCTTCCACCGGTTCTACTTTATTTATGGAACCTATGGCGATTGTAAAACTGAACAACGATTTAAAAGAACTCTATGCAAAAGAACAGGAAGAGATTCAGGTGATTCTCGCCCGGCTCAGCGAAGACACTTCTGCTTATATTGAAGAGATCCGTACCAACTATCGCTCTCTGACTGATTTGGATTTTATTTTCGCACGCGGGCAGCTCGCCTACTCCATGAACGGCAGCCGTCCAATACTAAATACCGAAGGCCGTATCCGCATCCGCTCCGGAAGACACCCTCTTCTGGACGCACGAAAAGTAGTTCCTATTACAGTGACACTAGGGGAAGATTTTTCTCTTCTAATTATCACAGGACCAAATACCGGCGGAAAAACAGTATCCTTAAAAACAGTGGGACTGCTCACACTTATGGGGCAGGCCGGGCTTCATATTCCTGCTGCAGACCGTTCAGAAATCGCAATATTTCGACAGATTTACGCTGATATCGGAGATGAACAAAGCATCGAGCAAAGTCTAAGTACTTTTTCCTCGCACATGACCAACATCGTTTCCTTTTTAAAGGATGTGGATCAGAACTCTCTTGTTCTTTTTGATGAACTTGGCGCCGGAACTGATCCGACCGAGGGCGCAGCACTTGCTATTGCAATCCTCTCTCATTTGCACACGAAGGGAATTCGAACGATGGCCACAACCCATTACAGCGAATTAAAAGTCTATGCCCTGACTACGGAAGGCGTAGAAAACGCCTGTTGCGAATTTGATGTAGAAAGCCTAAAACCAACGTATCGGCTACTCATCGGAATTCCTGGCAAAAGTAATGCGTTTGCAATTTCGAGCAAACTGGGACTTCCTGATTATATCATCGAAGACGCAAAAAACAGATTATCAGAGCATGATGTTTCTTTTGAAGACCTGCTCGGGGATTTGGAAAACAGCCGCCGAACCATTGAAAAGGAACGCGATGAAATCCAGAACTACAAACGCGAAGTGGAACGTCTAAAAACACAGACCCGGCAAAAACAAGAAAAGTTAGAGGAACAACGCGAACGGATTTTACGAGAGGCAAATGAAAAGGCCAACGCCATCCTTCGAGATGCCAAGGAAATGGCCGATGAGACCATGAAGAACTTCAGAAAATTCGGCAAAGAAGGAATCTCTGCGGCAGAAATGGAAAAAGAGCGGGAACGTCTGCGTCAAAAAATCAAAGAGACTTCCGCGAAATCCACACTTACACCGCAGAAACCGAAAAAAACTTACAAACCTTCGGATTTCAAACTTGGAGAATCCGTTAAAGTTCTGAGTATGAATCTGACCGGAACCATCAGTTCTCTTCCAGATTCTCGTGGAAATGTGACCGTTCAGATGGGAATTTTGCGTTCTCAAGTCCATATTTCAGATTTGGAAATTATAGAAGAGCAGAATCCCTATGCTCCAAAAAATATGCGACGCACCGGTAGCGGTAAAATTAAAATGAGTAAATCTTTGTCCGTCAGCCCGGAGATTAACTTGCTTGGAAAAACCGTGGATGAAGCAGTTGCTGAACTCGACAAATATTTAGATGATGCTTTACTTTCTCATTTGAACAGCGTACGTGTTGTGCATGGCAAAGGAACCGGCGCTTTACGTAAAGGTATCCACGAATATCTGCGACGTCAGAAACATGTCAAATCCTATCACCTTGCCGAATTCGGTGAAGGGGATGCCGGAGTAACAATTGTAAATCTTGTATAAATATTCACATGAACAAACACTGGAAGGAGACTTCATGAATAAGCAAAAAATCTTAATCGTAGATGATGATGAAAATATTGCAGAGTTAATTTCACTCTATTTAAATAAAGAATGTTTTGACACAAAAATGGTATATAATGGTGAAGATGCTCTGACTGCCTTCGATTCCTATCAGCCCAATCTCGTTCTTCTGGATCTGATGCTGCCGGGAATCGACGGTTATCAGGTCTGTCGGGAAATCCGTTCCAAATCGACAACTCCGATTATCATGCTTTCCGCAAAGGGAGAAGTATTTGATAAGGTATTGGGACTGGAGCTGGGCGCCGATGATTACATCATGAAACCCTTTGACTCCAAAGAAATGGTTGCTCGCATTCGTGCTGTTTTACGCCGCTACCAGGTCGCCAAGCCAAGCGTCACCCCTACGGATAACATCAAATGTGTCGCCTATGACAACCTGGAGATCAACCTTACCAACTATTCCGTAACCTGCGATGGACGTTCCATCGATATGCCTCCGAAAGAATTAGAATTATTATATTTTCTGGCATCATCTCCAAATCAGGTTTTTACCCGGGAGCAGCTATTAGACCAGATCTGGGGCTATGAATATATCGGTGATACACGTACTGTCGACGTACACATAAAACGGTTACGCGAAAAAATCAAAGACCACCCGTCATGGGCCCTAAGCACCGTCTGGGGAATTGGATACAAATTTGAAACACACTAGACACACAATTTTCATTTAATTATGAATCAGATACACTTACTACAAAGGATTTTCCTATGAAACATACACTCTATTTAAAATTTATCTGGCTGTATATCGTATTCGCTTTTTTAAGTTTGTTTACAGCCGCAACTCTGGGCAGGCAGCTAATTTTTAATCAACTTAAGGATACCTTTTCGCAACGTCTGTATCGGGAAGCTAACCTAATCTCAACCAACTATCTCCCTTCCTATTTTGATGGGGAGACTACGGTTCAGGCGGTTCATTCCCAACTAACTGCCATGCAAATTTATCTAGGTTCCTCCCTTTGGTTTGTTGACGAGGATGGAACTTTGATCACAGCTTCCAACATAGAAAACACAACAGCGCCAGCCAACATTCCTGATTTTGATCCGGCAGAAGTTGTCAGCAGCCAATATATTACAGGAACATACCATGACTATTTTCAAGAAAATGTAATCACAACCATGGCCCCTGTCATCCAAGGATTCCACACCAAAGGATATCTTTTGATCCATCAGCCGGTCTCTATTCTCGACAAAGAAGTAACGCAATTGATGCTGCCACTTTATATCACGCTTGGAGTCGTATATTTTCTCTCCTTCCTGATACTGTTTGGCTTTCATTTTTTTATCTATCGTCCACTGCGCAAAATCATTGGAGCAGCCACACAATACGCATCCGGCAATCTGGACTATGAGATTCCGGTTTACACACATGATGAGATTGGTTATTTATCCGCTTCTTTAAATTATATGTCTTCCCAGCTCAAAGATATGGAAGATTATCAGAAAAAAATTGTAGCCAATGTCTCTCACGATTTCCGGTCTCCATTGACTTCCATAAAAGGATATGTAGGCGCTATTGCCGATGGAACAATCCCAGCTGAGCTGCACGAAAAATATTTAAAGATTATCCTGTTTGAAACAGAACGGCTGACAGATCTGACACAAGATCTTCTGACACTCAACGCATTTGACACCAAAGAATTATTACTGAACAAGAGTAAGTTTGACATTCAAGAAACCATCAAGAACACAGCTGCTTCTTTTGAAGTAATTTGTACAAATAAACGTATTTCCATTGAACTCTTATTGCTTTCCGGACCAACACTTGTTTATGCAGACCAACGCAAGATACAGCAAGTTCTCTACAATCTCCTGGACAATGCAATCAAATTCAGCGATCACGATTCCTCTGTTGCAGTGGAAGTAATCCGTAAAAATGAGAAGTTCTTTATTTCCGTAAAAGATAGCGGTATGGGAATCCCCAAAAAAGATCTGAATAAAATCTGGGAACGGTTTTACAAATCAGATCTCTCACGCGGAAAAGATAAGAAAGGGACCGGACTCGGCCTTGCAATTGTTAAAGAAGCGATTCAGGCCCACGATGAACATATCAATGTCATTAGCACTGAAGGCGTCGGAACAGAATTTATCTTTTCACTTACTCGAGCAGAATAAGGAAACTTTTTTATTAAAATAGCAAGGGCGCTTCTGAAACTTCAGAAGTGCCCTTGCTATTTATTCCTGTTTCTGTTCCCTCAACTCATTTCCAAATCTCGTATACTGAGGCATCCATGCCAGTCGAACGGTTCCAATCGGGCCGTTTCTCTGTTTTGCTATAATAATCTCTGCGATTCCTTTATCTTCCGTATCCGGAATATAATAATCCTCTCGATAAATAAACATACAGACATCGGCATCCTGCTCGATCGCTCCAGACTCACGCAAGTCAGACAACATCGGACGTTTATCCGTTCTGGATTCCACCGCACGGCTAAGCTGCGAAAGCGCAATAACCGGCACATTCAACTCTCTGGCAAGCCCTTTCAAAGATCGGGAAATTTCAGAAATCTCCTGCTGACGGCTTTCATTACTGCGACCGCCACTTCCGCTCATCAACTGTAAATAGTCAATGATGATCAAATCTAATCCCAATTCCAGCTTATACTTCCGGCACTTTGAACGCATCTCTGCAATCGAAATTCCAGACGTATCGTCGATGATCATTCTAGATTTCCCAATCCGTCCGGCGCCTTCAATCAGTTTTTCCCAATCCGTATCTTTCAGATTTCCGGTTCGAAGCACCTGCGCATCGACATGAGACTCCAAAGAAAACAAACGGTTTACCAGCTGCTCTTTTGACATCTCCAAACTGAAGATCGCAACCGCCAGGTTTTGGCGAAACGCTACGTGCTGTGCAATATTCAGTACAAACGCCGTCTTTCCCATAGAAGGACGAGCCGCTACCAGAATTAGATCCGAGCGCTGCAATCCAGACAGTTTATAATCCAGATCAATAAAACCAGTTGGAATACCCGTTACTGTTCCCTTCGTTTTAGATGCCTTTTCAATCACATCCAGCGCATTGAGTACGACTTGTTTAATCGGTGTATATTCCTGAGAATTTCCATGCTCCACCAGCTCAAACACCTGCTTTTCTGTCTTTTCCAATATCTCACTCAACGGCTGATTTTCTTGATAACATGTATTCGCAATCTCTTCATTAATCTTAATCAATTTTCGAAGGATTGCTTTTTCCTGTACGATCTTTGCATAGTACTTCACATTTGCCGAAGTTTCCACACCCATTTCAGCAATCAAATCTTTTACAAACTCCAGACCACTGACCTCCGGAGGAACATTTTTTTCCTTTAAATGTTCCTGAAGTGTAATCAGATCGATTGGCTGTCCCTTGTGAAACAATTCAAGCATCGCATCATAAACAATTCCATACGCAGTCTGATAAAAATCCTGACCGGTAATCAGTTCCGAAGCCGCCATAGCCGCTTCTTTATTCATCAGGATCGCACCGATGACTGCCCGTTCCGCTTCTGTACTATGCGGCATGATTCGTTTAATTACTGCTTCATCCATCCAGCATTCCCCTTACTTATTTTTCTTCTGTCACAACAACCTTCAGTTCTGCCGTAACCTTCGGGTGGAGTTTCACCGGAACCGGATGTGTTCCAAGTGTTTTAATAGCATCCTTCAATTGAATCTTTTTCTTATCGATCTCCAGATTCATCTGCTCTTTTACTGCCAGTGCAATTTCCTTGCTGGATACAGAGCCAAATGTTTTGCCACCTTCTCCAACTTTGATAGAAACTTCAATCTGTCCGGCTTTCAGTTCTTCTGCAAGCGCTTTTGCCGCATCCAGATTTTCCTTTGCAATCTTTGCCTCATTATCCTTCTGTAGCTTCAAGTCATTCAGATTCTTATTATTTGCCTCAACTCCTAACTTTTTTGGCAAAATAAAATTTCTCGCATATCCGTCATTGACATTTACAATTTCGCCTTTTTTCCCAAGTGACTTTACATCCTGTAATAAAATAACCTTCATTTTTATACACTCCTTTTTTCAAATTAATGCTTTTAAATATCTCCCTCTTCGATCATCTGATCAATGGTATCCTTCAGCGTATTAATTGCCTCTTCTATATCTGTATGATCAAACTGTGCACCGGCCGCATTGATATGACCGCCACCACCCAGTTTTTCTGCAATGATCTGTACATTAACCTCATCAATAGAACGCGCACTCATGTAGATTCTTCCATTGTAAACCGTCAGAACAAAAGATGCTTTAATCCCATTGATATCCAGCAATTCATTGGCTGTCTGCGCCCCCAGAACAGTCGGGCTTTCAATATCACTCGGACACTCTGCAATCGCATACTCACTGCGATATACTTCCGCCAATCTAACTGCCTCCGCCTTCGCTCGATAGGACTCAATATCATCCCGGAACATTTTGCGCACTCTTGTAATATCCGCTCCGCATCTTCGCAAAAATGCAGCCGCCTCAAAAGTACGGACTCCTGTACGATTCATAAAATTCCTTGTATCAATCATAATACCAGCATACAGGCAATCTGCCTCCACACTCGGTACACGAATATCTTCTACAATATACTGCAACACTTCGGCAACCATTTCGCAGGTAGAAGAAGAATACGGCTCAATATAGGACAACACCGCATTTTCAATTCCGGAACTGCTCTGTCTATGATGATCCAATACCGCAATTATTTTCGAACGTCTCAAAAGTTCCGGGCATTCTGTCATCTGTGGCTTGTTCGTATCTACAACGACGACCATTGTATTTTCATTAAACTGATTCAAAGCCTGTTCAGATGTCAGGAAAATATCTTTCTCATAAGAAGAGCTTTCCAAAATCTCATCATACAGCGGTCTGATTGAACTTGTGTTTTCATTCATTACAATATGCGCCCGTTTTCCCAGCGCCTTTGCCGCCCGGTAAATTCCCATACAGGCTCCCAGACTGTCTGCATCTGCAATCTTATGCCCCATCACGATCACTTGATCTTTTCCGATAATAAATTCACGCAGCGCCTCTGCTTTTACCCTTGCTTTTACGCGGGTATTTTTGGAAGTTTGTTCCTTTTTCCCACCAAAATATGTAATACTCTGGCTATCCTTTGCCACTGCCTGGTCACCGCCTCTTGCCAAAGCCAGATCAATTGCCATGCGGGCATAATTATAACTTTGTGCATAAGTAGTCGTATTCAGCCCCAGTCCGATACTCAAAGAAGCCGAACGGGCATTCCCAATATTGACCTGCTTGACCTCTTCCAAAAGTGAAAACTTATCCGTCTCGAACTTGCGGTAACTTTCCTTTCGAATCACGATAAAATACTTATCTTTTTCCAGTTTCTTGACGATTCCATCCTCATCCCCGATATATTTATTGATTTTTCGATCAATGAGCGCAACCAAAAGAGACTGTCTGACCTCTTCTACACTTTCCATTACTTCATCATAATTATCAATATAAATCAGCCCCGCAATCATCCGCTGATCTTCATTTTCCCGGATATAAGAATTCAATTCTGTCACATCATTGAGATACAGCGTAACAAAATACTCCTTACCTTCCGGCATCTGTACGACCTCTTCCGTATCACTAAAACCTTCTACCGATACCTTCCGCAGCACTGCCTGATAATCCCGGTCTCGATACTTCACTTCCAGTTCTACATGATCCACATCCCCATGCGGAATTACCCGCTGTCCCAATTCAGGAATCAGCTTATACATATATTTTTCTCGTTTCTGATCTGAAAATATTTCCGCAAACAGCTTATTTCTCCAGAGAATTTTCCCATCCTCCAGCAAAATTGCATAGGGTACTGTCAATTCCTGTAATAATGTGTTCTGAATTCCACGATACTGTGTAGAAAACTGAATCATATCCGCAAGGATCAAAGACCGTTTATAAAAATACAGTCCTCCCACCATCACCGCATAGATAATAACAAAGACTGACATTACCACACCAGCTTTACGGTCTACTTTATACATCCAAAGATTCATGGCAATCAAAACTACCGTCATGATAATCGGCCAATACATATAAATCTTAAGCTGACCCTTTAAACGCACATCTCTTTCCTTCATTCACTGTCCCTCCAAGCACACATCCGGATGATACTCACCTCTGTTGCGCTTTCTGTTGTATCCTTATTTTACGACTTTACTCATTAATAGATACAGTATACCACTTTTTCCGCATAGAATCTACTGAGATTTTTTTGCAAAAATTCTCCCCTGCATATTCTGATATTTTCATAGAAAATATCAACTTTCAGAACACAAAAAAGAGATTGCAGGAAATTTCCCACAATCTCATTTTTTACTTAGTCCTGAACGTATGGCATAAGAGCGATATGTCTTGCTCTCTTAATTGCTACAGTCAAAGCTCTCTGATGTTTTGCACAGTTTCCTGTGATTCTTCTCGGAAGGATTTTTCCTCTCTCAGAAACATACTTTTTCAGCTTTGCTACGTCCTTGTAATCGATTTCGTTATTCTCTTTACCACAGAATACGCAAACTTTTTTTCTTCTGCGTACCGGACCTCTTCTTTTGAAGCCGCCCTCTGGTCTGCTTCCCTTTTCAAAAGCCATTTTATCTTCCTCCATCTTTCATCAATGCATCTGGAAGTTAGTTAAACGGTAATTCTTCATCAATTCCATCAGGAATATTCATGAAGCCATCTCCCGCATCCAAACTCGGTGCCGGAGCCGCTGACTGGCTTGGTGCAGAATACTGGAACGCACCTTTGTTCGCTTCACTCTCTGCCCTGCTCTCAGCAAATTCCTGTTCTTCTACAACAATATCTGTCGTATACACACGAACGCCATCCTTATTGGTATAGCTTCCTGTCTGGATACGACCGGAAACAGAAATGCGCATTCCCTGACGGAAATACTTCTCTGCAAACTCAGCAGAACGTCCGAATACAACACATGGAATAAAATCCGCTGTCGGCTCGTTGTCTCTCTTGAATCTGCGGTCTACTGCTACCGTATATCTTGCGACTGCTGTAGAACTGTCACCCTGAGAATATCTAACTTCCGGGTCTCTTGTTAATCGACCTACCAAAACTACTTTGTTCATATATACCTCTTTCTTTTATGCTTCCTGTTTCACGCATAAATATCTGAGAACGTTATCCATGATACGGATACGCTGTTCCACTTCACCTGGAACAGTAGCCTCAGCATCGAAGTGGATGAAGTAGTAATATCCTTCGTTCATCTTCTGAATTTCGTAAGCAAGTCTCTTCTTGCCCCATTCATCGACGTCAGTTACATTGCCACCGAAACGTGTTACTAATGCTTTCACTTTTTCGATTACTTCTGCTCTTGCGTCGTCTTCGATTTTTGCGCTGACAACAACAGCTAACTCATACTTGTTCATGTCTCGCACCTCCTTTTGGTCTCTGGCTCCCGGCCTTGTCCGGGAACAAGGAATGTAAACCTCTGTCAAACATTATATTCAACAGTATGTCACGAGTATTTATGATAACACAAGTCTTAATCCGTTTCAAGTTTTTTCTTAATTTCTTTTGTATTTTTTTCCACCAGTTTTCTTGAAACCATAATCTGATGTCCACAGCCAATACATTTCAAACGAAAATCTGCTCCTGTTCGCAGTACTTCCCACTCATGACTCCCGCAGGGATGTGGTTTTTTCATTCGGATCACATCACCTACTGCAAAACGATCTGCCATCACACACCTCCTGTATATCGATAAATCTTTCTATCATTACTGTTCTTTTACCAATACGCCCTGTACCAAAAATCTTTCATCATCATTTATATTCGTACATGTCGATAAACTTACGATTTTAGAAGACGCATCCAACGTCACATCTACTGAATAATTAGAAGTTTCTTTGCACATCTGCAAATACTTTGTATATTCCTCTTCCGTAGCATAAGTCATATTGTAATTATCTGCAGTATCTTTTACAACAGCCGCTGAAAAAACTTTATATGTACGAATTTTTCCATCCGGTGTATAGATAAAGAAATTCGGATACTCTTTGCAGAAATCTTCTGATGAATACTCTGACAGCTGCGAAAACATCTCTCCACCAACCTTTAAATTATGTCCATAAATAAATGTATTTCTGTCAGTAAATTCAGAATTATTTCTCATATCCATAAAAATCGCGCCCAGCTTATTATCATTCGCAGTAAATGTTTTGGTCAGATACTCGTTATTATCTGCACTTTTCACGACCGGATAACTGATTACAGAAGGTTCTTCAAACCGAATCCAGGCAATTGTATCCGGATTCTGCTCCTTCAACACATCAAAATCTACCTGAAATCCATCGCCTTTTCCACTGTCTTTATCCATGGTAATAGCCAATTCCTTCACTTTATCGTATTCTTTACCGCCGGAGTAATACGGAACCATCATCATCACAAGCTGATAGAGCGAAAAAACAAACACACACACTGCCACAATTAAAATCGTAGTCGAAACAACATCCACCTTTTTATTCTTGCGTTTTTTCCGTTTTCCGGAGTGCGACTTTGCCTGTGCTTCTGCCCGCTGCGTATGTTTTCCATTCTGCACTTTTTTCCGCGATCCGCGGCGATGTTTATTCTTCCTTTTCTTATCGTTGTAATCCAAACTCATTTTTTCGTCCTCTTTCTGCCCTGTGCCTTTTTCTCTTTATTCCATATATTTTAAAATCCCAGATTCTCGTCCACCAAAATTACTTTTGTCCTCTTCGCTACTCTGGAATACCGAGTAATCAAAATCTGACAACAGATGCATTCTGGTTTCTTGCAGTCAAAACAACTGCCATTTTTTACACATGGCGTATCAATCCCAAACCGCTGCGCATTGATTGGCGCCGCCTCGTTCTTGGCGCGGCTCATCGCATCCGCCTCTGTTTTGACCACCTTATTCATACCTACGATTAACAACACATTTTTCGGTCCGTACGCATATGCTGCAACTCGATTTGCATTTCCGTCTATATTAACCATTACGCCATCTTCTGAAATCGCATTCGTACTTCCCAAAAAGAAATCACAATTCAAAGCCTTATGTGCAATTTCTTCCTTTTCTTCCCGTGTTCCCACTGTTTCTCTGTCATATACAACATAATCCCCAGCGTGAAGAGCTGCTGTCAAACCGATTTCCTGCGCAGACATTGTTCCGCCCCAGCTAATTGTACTTCCTTCCGGAATCAGTTCCAACGCTTTTTCCAGAGCCTCTTCCTTTGTTTTCACATAATACGCCTCCATGTTCCTTGACTCCAGCGCCTTTACAACTCTCGCACCAAGAACTTCATTGCGTTTCTCTCTTACATTCATGGTCATGCTCCTTTCATTCATATTCATCAGACGCTAAAACAACTATTGTTCTATTATACATTTACTCTCCCAAAGATTCCAGTAACTTTTCAATTGCATACGCAACTCCATGTTCGGTATTCGCCTTTGTCACATATTTCGCCACAGCCTTCACTTCCGGATCCGCATTTTCCATTGCTACGGTTGCTCCGAAATCCATTTCCAACATAGAATAATCATTCAGACTATCTCCAAACACCATGACTTCTTCCATTTTATACCCCAAAGACTCTATATATTCCTTCAAAACCGGACCTTTCTGCGCCCGGATATCGGTAATTTCCAGATTGGTAGCAAAGGAAGATGCCACCGCAATTCTATCATCTGTTTCTAACTCTTTCTTAATCTCTCCAAGCATTTCTACATCTTTTGAAAAAATAAACAGCTTGAAAATCGGAATGTCCTGTTCTTCCAGTTCTTCAAAATCTCTCAGCACACAGGTCTTTTCTTTCAAATTGCGATAACTATCACTTTTCAAAATTTCCTCTCTGGTCAGATTTTCATAAAACAATTCCAGATGTACCAGCATTCCTTCCGCCACTTCTTCCGGCGTTCCCACCTGATAATCTTTTCCATCTGTACAAAAAATCACAGAAACAGGATATTGCCGCACTTTATCATAAATTTCTTTACAGAGGGTCTTATCCATTAGTTTTCTGCTTACGATTTCTTTCTGTGGATTCCGTACTTCCGCCCCACTTCCTACCAGATAATCACAGGTAAGCTGCTCCGCCAGACCACCGAGCGCATCCGCCCAGTCGCCAGTATAAATCGAATCCCTTGTTTTTGCGCCTTCTGTATCGCATTCAATGTTTCTTGATCCAAACGATGGCTGTCCCCCAACAGGGTTCCATCCATATCACTTGCTATTACTTTAATCATTCTTTTCTTCCTCATCTATCTTCTGTTTCTTTAAATCAATGCCAAACTTCTCAACAAATAAATCCACCCTGTCAATGTAAATCCACTGAACAACGTTGTCAACATTACCACACTGGAAGTCAGCACCCCTTCATGTCCCATATTTTTCGCCATAACAAAACAACTAACCGTTGTTGCAGAACCAAGCATTACAAGAATCGCAACCAATTCCGATTCCCGAAAGCCCAGCGCTACAGCTACTGGCAGAAACAACGCACAAAATCCAATCAATTTGATAAACGCTGCGGCGGCTGCCGGTTTTGCCTTTGCAAATGCTTTTCTCACATCAAATGCCGCTCCCATTGCTATAAGCCCCATAGGGGTTGCCATACCACCAATACTGGACACTGTTTTCTGCATGATTGGCGGCATTGGAATCCGCAGCGCAGACCAGAAAAGTCCCAGCACAATCGCTATAATGATCGGGTTCGTTGCAATTCCTTTTAACGTCTTCTTCATGACTGCCCCATCGATTCCTCTTCTCTCCGGATGAAAGAACGACAATACAACAACCGCCATTATATTATATAAGGGAACACTTCCTATCATCATCAGCGGAGCCATCCCCGCATCACCATAAATATTCTGGATTAGCGCCACTCCCAGCAACGCCGCACTGCTGCGGTACGACACCTGAATAAATTCCCCCTGCAGACTCTTGTCCTTCCACAAACAGGAAATCCCGGCTGCAATTCCGATGCTGACAAGGGTTACCGCAAAGCAAAAGAAAACAAAACGAGTATCCCATACCTCCGCAAAATCCACAGTCGCCAAATCTTCAAACACCAACACCGGCAAAGGAACCATAAATACAAATTTGTTCATTTTATCTGCAAATGTTTCATCCAGCCAGCCAAGTTTCCGAAACACAAGCCCCAGTACCATCATAAGAAAAACCGGCACTGTCGCATTTAAACTAAAAAGTAAATTTTCCATTGTAACCTTCCATTCTCTTTTAAAAATAATCTTAGCACACTTGAGAATGATGGAAAAGAGAAAAAAAGAAAGAATTTCGCTTTTCCATACGAAACTCTTTCTTTTCTTTCTCTTATTTCCAGCGCTCCATTGCCTCTTCCAAGCTCATACCCTGGGCAATCCCTTCTTTTCTTGCCGCATTGACCTCCTGAATCTCTTTCATTCTAGCTCCGGTCAAGGTATATCCCTTCATCGCAATCAATGTCGCAAGCCATGCCAGCATCGGCACAACACAGAACAATAGGATTACAACAGCATGCATACCGTCTGCATACGGTGTATTTCCATCCGGCAGTGTACTGATGCCGATCATTGCAACTGCAACACCTACAATGGTAGAACCAAGTGAACTTACCAGTTTATCAACCAGTGAGAACAAAGTTCCCATAATTCCCGGAATGTATCGTCCGGAGCGGTACGTCTCATAATCAGAACAATCCGCTACCATCGGAATTGGCATGTCTGCGGTTGCATAATATGCTCCATATCCGATTCCGAAGAATACAACAAATAAAATCGTATACAGATTAATCGGTCCGAGGCTCAGATTTAGATTTGCCGCTCCCGGTTTCCACATCACAAGCAATACAAGCACTCCGATATACATCAGCAGTGCAAGCCGCGTATATTTTACCAGAGATGCCTTCTGCCCATATTTCTGGGAAGTACGCACTGTCAATAAAAAGAACGGAACGGAGAAGACATATCCGACAATCATCATCGGCAGATATAACTCGCTGTAATTGCCCATCATTGCTCCATAAAGCATACACAGCACCGTCATATTCGTTGCAATGGAAAATGCCAGCTTACATCCGGCTCCCGCAACCATCAAGCGCTGCAATTCTTTGTTCGCCTTCAAAATCGCAACATATTCTTTTAACGCTACTTTTTCCTGTCCGCCGCCGACACCGAAATACTCCGGTCTGTCTTTTTCCCAGATTCCGATCACTGCCAAAAGTGTCAGAACCGCAGACACAACGATTGCAAGCGGAATCATAAAATCAAAGAACTTTGCACTGTTATAACCGCCAAGACGTCCACTCAAAATCGGCGCCAAAAACTGTACAAGACCCATACCGATCAAGCTTGCTATTGTATTAAATACCGTAAAAAGCGGACGCTGTTTCGGATCATTTGTCAGGCAAGTCTGACCGGAACGTGTACATGCCGTCTGGAATGTATAACCAATTACATACAACGCATAGAAAAGTACAAAGCAAGTATATTTCAGCCATGCCATATCCTCTGCGATCAGCCGGGTTCCAAAATACATGAGAATCGAAGAAACGATCATAATCACATTTCCCAGAATCATATACGGACGGAACTTTCCAAACTTTCCGGAAGTCCGGTCGATCAACGCCCCGATAATCGGGTCGGTCACTGCGTCAAACAGACGCATGACCGTAACCATTGTAGTTGCAAACATCAAGAGCAGTCCCAGAACTCCATTGGCATAATATGCAATAAAGTTCATGGTCAAAATGTAATATACATTTGTCGCTCCATTATTCATCGGAAATAAAATGAGCTGATAAAGCTTTGCGCGATTGGTCGCTGTATTCATTTCTTGTTTTTCTGTACTCATAGATATTATCCTTTTATTTCTTTTTCAATGCAGCACGATATTCTTTATAGCTTGTATAAATTTCTGTCTGCTTGAATTTTCTTTTCTTCAAAATCCACAATACTAATGTTACAACAAATAATGCTCCGAATATAATTGCCGCTGTTCTAAATGTAACGTGTATTGCAATATCTCTTGCCTTAATTACAGTATCCTTTCCGATTCCGTTCATACCTGCGGAATTTGCAATGGAATACAGGTTGTGGTGACATGCCTCACGCATTGCATTGACAATCACTGCATCTTTTTTATATTTCGGAAGTTGATTTGTAACGTACGGCAGCATTGCATCATAAGTAGATACACCGCCTGCCATCAATCCATCTACACCATTTACATAAGTTGTCAATACATTATCTGTAATAATGAGACCTTTCTTGCCCCACTCTTCACGAACGATATTGTTCATCAAACCACGATTTCCACCGGACCAGATTGCTCCCCAGCGTGTATATGCGACCATCATTCCTGCATCCGCATTTTCTACCGGAGACTGGAATGCTTTCAGATAAATTTCACGTGCAGACTGCTCATTCAGCCATACTCCAAGACCAATTCGATCCTGCTCACAGTCGTTCAGTGCAAAATGTTTCATTACGACAAAGATTCCTTTATCTTTCATGGCCTGAATTTCATGAGTAGACATAACTCCTGCAAGGAATGGATCCTCTGAATAATACTCGAAATTACGTCCGCCGTACGGAGTTCTGTGGGTATTATTTCCCGGTCCATAGAGACATGCAATTTCTGCCTCAATACAGTTATTTCCGATTACTCTTCCGATTTCATACATCAACTCTGTGTTAAATGTTGCTGCCATCACATCCTCTGATGTAAATGCTGTTGCTGTAATCGCTGTTTTTCCTTCTACCTCTCCGGCTTTAAACAGAGATGCAGTCAAGCCCTGCGGGCCATTTTCGTCACGTGTTCCCGGCGCCTGCACAGATTCAATCGGCATTGTCCAGTGGAAAGAATCTCCGATTAAAGAAACCATATCGTCAAAGGACAACTGATCCAACAGGTCATCCCACTTCGGATCGTCAAATTCCAATCCAATCATATCAACCAGTTTCAGACCATTCTTTGCCTTTAATGTGGGCATTTCCATTTCTTCATAATTTGCCGCATCATACTGCACATCCTGCAATTTTGCAACCAATTTTTCTGTCAGAGCCAACTTCAATGTTTCTGTCGGGAATGTACCTGTCCAATCATTTCTTGACAGATAGGTTATTTCTGTACCATCTAAATCTTTGCTCAAATTAATATCAGAATCTGCAAGTTGATTCTTAATCTCTGTTCCATTTGCAGATGTTGCATATGTGGTTGTATCCAGCTTTGCATTGTTCCATTTGTATGTCAGTGCTGCGTTTCCTTCTGCATCCATACGTCCGTCTGCGGAAGAATATCCTTTTGCAGCCAGAATGTTATTTATCGCATTGTGTGCATCTGTTCCAACGGTAAGATAATAATCACCTGCATCCAAGATGTATGTTCCTGCACCATATGCATCATAAGATGCCAGTTCTCTACGATCCACATTTACAGTTATTGTTTCAGATTCTCCCGGTGCAAGAATTTTTGTTTTACCAAATCCACACAGAGCAACGGAAGATTTTTCTACTTTATTCTCGATATCATATTCTGTATACGGAGACTGTACATATACCTGTACGGTTTCTTTTCCGGAATAAGTATCTCCTGTATTTGTTACAGTTACAGCCAGCTCAAATTCATCTGTTTCTTCATTATAGTTTACAGACAGATTGCTGTATGCAAAATCTGTATAGCTCAGACCATAACCAAATGGGAAGGCAACATCCTCAGAATAGTTATACTCTCCTGCATTTCCTTTTCCCATAACAAAATCTTCATAACGAGTCTCATAGTATCTGTATCCTACATAAATGCCTTCCTGATAAATCATATAAGTCTTTGCATTTTCCGGAATCAGACCTTCTTCATATCCTTCATATTCAACCGGTACAAAGTTTGCCATTGCCGGAGAAGAATAGTTATTGTAGCAGTATGTGTCTACCAGACTTCCGGACGGATTGATTTTTCCGGATAAGATTTCTCCTACTGCATCAATACCGGAAATACCTACATCTCCAATCCACAGACATGCATCGATTCCATACTCGTTATTTTTCAAGAAATCTACCTGCAATGCATTTGCAGAGTTGATCAGAACAATGATTTTCTTCACAGCGCCATCCTTCTTCATGGCTGCTACATTTTCCATCATTTCTTTTTCTTCTTCTGATAATGCCAGATAATTTACATCTCCAAATTCCAGGTCAGCGCCCTCGCCTCCAACTCTTGAAAATGTTACGATTGCTGCGTCCCCGTATTCTGCAACAGACTCTTTTACTTTGTCTGTATAAAGATTCCATGGAACTTCTGAAGTCTTGGCACCCTCTGTAGCAATCATTCCTCCGGTCACACGCTGATACTCAGACATATCATTCAGATAGAAATCCCAAAGTGTCTTATTTACTTCAAATCCCGTATTTTCCAGGGAACCTTTCAGTGTATTTGCAGTAGATGCGTCAATATTACCGGATCCGGTACCACCATATACCAGATTTACGGAAGAATTGGAAAAGCAGCTCACTTTTGCACCTTCTTCAAGCGGCAGCGCATTGTTCTCGTTCATAAGAAGTGCTGCACCTTCGCCTTCTACCTGTTTCGTCAATTCAAGACCATACTGTACCATTTCTTCTTTTGAATCAAAATCAGACTCAAAATAAACTGCATTTTCATCTTTGTTCTTAATATTGTTAAAAGTTCCGCCTACAAAAATAGAAAATGAATTGTCAAAAATTCCAACTACAACTGTAATCACTGTCAGTATGACTGCCAGCGGTGCGCTAATAATTGCCAGCGCTTTCCACAGACCAAACGCTTTGCGTTTTGCCCGTTTATATTCTTTTTTTCTTGCTTTTAATTCTTTCTTCTGTTCGTCCATTGTCCTCTCCCTATACCCAGTTTTGACTCTTTCCTTTTTTTACTTTATATTCTGGTTTCGCCTTTGCTGTTTTATAAATCACAGCAGTATCTTTCAACTGCCCTGAACGTACTTCTAAGTGATTTTCCGTTTCCATTGTCACCTTAAAATGAAATGCATGTGCGCCGCACTTTTTCCCTACCAGCTTTCCGTTGTTGTAAAGTTCCACTTCTTTCTGGTTGGAATATACTGTCACATCCGTTACATTTCCGGTGCGGTATTCGTACCGTTTACCGCATAGATGTACAAACGGTTCATCACTCCACCACGCTTTATAAATATAGAAACTATCTTTTTTGATTCGGCGGTCAAATGTAACCAAACCCTTATGGTTCATTCCCGGCTCGCCACCCTGATCTCTGGCATCCGCCGCGAAATCAAACATATTCCATACATAAGTAGACCACAAAAACGGATGACGCTCAAAACATTCCAGCATATATTCATGATATTTTGCCTGATATTCTTCTGAGTGATCTCCACGCCGCGGTCTTGCACTATGCAGATTCGGCATTCCTTCTGCACCGTATTCGGAATACCCCAGACAACGTTTCGGATACTTCCAATGATAAAACTTCATAAACACATCATTCAAAAACAATCCTGGCACATACCATCCCAGATACAAATTCCATGCAACAAGATCTGTAATCTTCGATACCGGATGGAATGGATGACACATTGCATAGCAGGCAAGGGTCGTCGGTCTTGTCGGATCCAGTTCTTTCACAAATTTCTGGAGTTCATGATGATTATCCAACATGTCAGCCTTATGTTTATGAGAGATTGTAATTTCATTCGAAATCCCCCATGTCACAATACATGGATGATTGTAATTCTGCACAATCAGTTCCCGCATCTGGAAAAATGTATTCTCCCGTCCTTCCGGCATATGAGAAGAAATATACGGTATCTCAGCCCAGACAACCATTCCATATCGATCGCAAAGATCATAAAAATATTGATTGTGCTGATAATGTGCAAGCCGAATCGTATTGGCGCCAACCTCACGAATCAAATCCATATCCTGCTCCATATGTTCTTTTGTAATGGCATTTCCCAGACCTTTCCAATCCTGATGTCTGGAAACCCCACGCAGCGGATAAGGCTTTCCATTTAAGAAAAATCCTTTATCCGGATCTACGGAAAATGTACGAAAACCGCAAGGAACTGTCACTTCATCCACAATCACTCCGGCACATTCCAACTGCGCTGTCAGTACATACAAGTATGGATCTTTGACTCCGTCCCACAAATGAACCTGCGCGACTTCCATCTCCGTTTCTTTTCCTTCTCCGGTTCCTACCACATTTCCATCGGCATCCTTCAGCGTCAAAAGAACCTTTGACTCTGCATCCTCCGAAGTTACATACGTCTTAACTTTCAGAATCCCATTTCCATCTTTCACTTCCGGTGTTACTTGAATCCCGTTCCCCCCAAAATAATCCAGATCAAAATGCTGCTCTGAAACAATTAGAAAATCTACATCTCTGTAAATTCCTCCGTAAAACGTAAAGTCTGCAACCTGCGGATACACCTTCTGGTTTTTGCTGTTGTCCACTTCTACACGAATTTGATTGCTGTTCATCAGTTTTTCTGTTACGTCTAACCGAAATGTTGCATAGCCGTTATGATGGCAGCCTATCATTTCATCATTCAGAAAAACAGTAGCGCTTGCATTCACTCCCTGAAACTGTAGATACACTCTTTCATTTGCTGCAAATTCCGGCTTTTCCACAGATTTCTCATACACACATGTTCCGCGATAATAATCATTTCCGCCATCCTGGCCGTCTTCGGCATTCCATGTATGCGGCAGATCGATCAGACGTTTCTTCTGATTCTGGTCTGTAAACATCCAATCTGCCATCAGCTTGATTGTTCTTCTCATATCCTTTGCATCTCTCCTTTCCTTGCCTGCAGAGTCATTCTGCTCATGCAAACGAACAGTCCATGGGACTGTTTTATCGCATACCGGTAACAAAAAGAACTCTGCACAATTATCTTATTATAATGTACAAAGTTCCTTCTTTTGATTCAATCTTATTTACCTAAGTGGTCAAAAAAACGACCTATGTGGAGCTTACATATAATCCGCACCTAATTTATACCGTTTCCTAACGATCCATCTCCGCTACCGGAATCGGCACAAGCATCATCAATGTAAAAATCCCATCCTCCTCTGTCACGTTCATAAAACCATCATACTTTTTCAGTATATATTGAATGCTGCGCAGCCCGAATCCATGTATTTTCCGGTCGGACTTTGTAGTAATCGGCAATCCCCCTTCATATTGCAGCTGTCCTTTCAGCGGATTGATAACATTGATCGCAAGCAATTGCTGCTGTCGATAAATCAGCACATCAATCTGACGTTTCTCTTTTTCTTGAAACTTTTCCACTTCCTCAATTGCATTATCTATGGCATTCCCCAAAATTGCATACAAATCCACTGTATTCATAAACTTCATCTGAATCCCGTCTGCCACACAAGAAACCTGGATTCCTTTTGATTTACAGTACAGACTTTTTTCCGTCAAAATCGTATCCAAAACTTCATTTCCCGTCTGCACGATTGACTCATAAATCTGTACCGAATCTTCTACTTCTTCCAAATATCGATCTACATCCTCTTTGCTGGCATTTCGAATGGCTCGAATCTGGTGTTTTAAATCATGCACTTTTTGATTAATCACTGCAATATTCTCTTTTGCCAATTGATACTGTTCTTTGTTCTTTTTCCAGAGAATATCCATCAATTCCAGTTCTTGACGCATCTCACTCTTTTTAAATAATTCATTCTCCAGATACAAAACTACTCCAAGCAGTATTTGCGTCAAATACACTGCCGTCCACTGCCTGTTCTCCATATGCGTCTGCATCCGCCCCGGAGTCAATACGAGCAATTGGAAAATAAGAAGTGTTGCTGCAGCAAGACTTACTTGACGAATCCCTATTTTCTTATGTCCATGTTCCGGCATTGTCCGCCCAATCGTAACAGCTCCCAACGCAAGTCCGATTCCGAAAATCAGCACCTCCATCCCCCAAAATAGTGGAAGCCGCACTTCCCAGAAACGCCTGCCTACATGCCAACTGATCATACACATCTGATACAATAGTTGCCATGTCAAAAATGCCCAAATTGCATAGTAAAAAGATGCTCTCCATGACAGCACTCTACCCGCATGCAGCAAAATTGCAAGAAATAGAAATCCACCCAAACGAATCGCAATTTCTTCTGCAACAGTATTTGTTCGAAGGAAATAATTCATTCCACCAAACACTACAAAATATGCAATCGTCAACAATATCAATGTTTTCTTTTTTTCTACTCTTTTTTCAATCGTATAGACATAAACAAAACCACTCAACAAAAGAAAAAGCTCACATATCCATCGACTCACCACCACATTCATACCTGTGCTCCCCCTACATATTCCGTAAGTGCTTTCAAAAACGGAGTTCGATTCCGCCTGCTGATTTCAAGTTCATGTCCCGCCACTACTACAATATTTTTCCGAACTTCCGTCACATGCCTGAGATTTACGATATACCAATGATTACATTTCGCAAATGAATAGCCGGCAAGTTCTTCCTCAACCTTCTGCATCGTCCCGCGAATCAGATATTCGCCTTCATCCGTATGAAAATGCAGGATCCGATTCTGCACCTCCACGTAATAAATCTGCTGAATCTGCAGTTTCTTTACCCCGTCAGCAAGTGGAAGAAGAATCTCTTTCTGTTCCCTTTGTTTCACACGTTTCAATGCTCTCCCAAGACGCATGGCAAACCCGTAATATGTGATTGGTTTCATAACATAATCCAATGCTCCAACTTCATATCCCCGAATCGCATAACTGGCAATATTTGTAATGAACATCATAACCACATCCTGATCTTGATTACGGATTCTTTCTGCCGCATCCATCCCATTCACCTGCGGCATCTCAATATCCAGCAAAATCAAATCATAAATCGGTTGATACTCTTCCAGAATCTCCGCCCCATCTCCGAACACCGTCACCTTAAATCGGAGATTGTGTTCGTCTCCATACTGCTCCAAAAATGTCTGGAGCTGCTCCGCATATTCCTGCTCATCCTCAACAATTGCTATATAATACATCTGAACTCCTTGTAGTATAAACCTTCCTATTTATCACTCATATTACTAATATCACAAATCTTTATCTTCATCTTATCACACCCAAAGATGATGTAAAAGTGGTTTCTACTATAACTCCCCATATTTTCTGTTGTCTGTTGTTTCATTGCCGGATCAATGCGCAGAATCATAAGCGCCGAAAATGAAACAAGAACCCCTCGGGCAGATTTTGACAGCACGCCTTTCCACTCGAGAGGTTCTTCTTAGGTTTTCGATTTTCTACTTATTTATGTAAATTAAAATTCAAGAATCACATTTCTTGAAACAATTCCTTCATTGCCGGATATATCTTCTTAAACTGCTGGTATCGCTCTTCGTATTTCTTTACCAGATCTGCCTCCGGCTCAACTGTATCTACCACTTTTACCAGCTTGTCTGCTGCGTCTTCCACACTTGCAAATGCCCCGCAGCCCACTGCCGCCAGCATAGCGCCGCCATATCCCGGTCCTTCTTCGCTTTCAATCACATCCACTTTCAGATTCATCACATTAGCGATAATCTTCTTCCAAAGCGGGCTCTTAGCACCGCCGCCGCAGATTTTTGTACGTTCGATCTTAATTCCCAGGTTTCTTGCCACTTCCAGAGAATCCCGCAAACCGAATGCCACGCCTTCTAATACCGCCTGCGTCATATCTTCTCTTGTAGTATCCATAGTCATTCCGGTAAATGTCGCTCTTGCCTTCGGATCGTTGTGGGGAGAACGTTCTCCCATCAGATATGGAAGATAGAATACGTTGTTTTCTCCCAACTTTGTAATCTTCTTCTGCTCTTCTCCATATTCCTTCGTCCTTAAAACCTCGTCCATCCACCATTTATTGCAGGACGCTGCACTGAGCATACATCCCATCAGATGATAATTTCCATCTGCATGATCGAAGGAATGCAATGCATTGTGCTCATCCACGCCGAAGTTTTTACTGGAAATAAAGATTGTTCCGGAAGTTCCGAGAGAAATATTACATTTTCCCTCACCAACCGTTCCTGTTCCAACCGCTGCAGCCGCATTATCTCCGGCTCCCGCAACCACCTTTACCTGCTCTGAAAGCCCCAGTTCACTTGCAATTTCCCCCTTCAATGTACCAACGACTTCATAACTCTCAAACAGTTTCGGAAGTTGTTCCTCACTGATTCCGCAAATTTCAATCATTTCCTTAGACCAGCATTTATGCTTCACATCTAACAAAAGCATTCCCGATGCATCTGAATAATCGGTGCAATGCACGCCCGACAACCTATATGCCAGATAATCTTTTGGTAGCATAATCTTACTGATACGAGCAAACTTATCTGGTTCATTCTCCTTCATCCAAAGAATCTTCGGCGCAGTAAATCCCGCAAATGCAATATTTGCTGTATACTTTGACAAGGTCTCCCTGCCGATTTCTTCATTCAGATACTCCGTCTCCTTTGTAGTCCGTCCGTCATTCCAAAGAATTGCCGGGCGAATTACCTGATCCTCCGCATCCAATGCCACAAGCCCATGCATCTGTCCGCCAAATCCGATTCCAGCCACCTGAGATTTGTCACATTCTGCGATCAATTCCTTCATTCCTTCCATGGACTCTGCAAACCAATCCTCTGGATTCTGTTCTGACCAGCCCGGATGCGGAAAAGAAATCGGATATTCCTTTGACACAATATTATGAATCTTACCTGTTTCATCCATCAACAACAGCTTTACCGCCGATGTTCCCAAATCAATCCCTATATACAACATCCTTCTTTTTTCCTTTCTCCTATTGAGTCCATGATACCAAACGTCCCCAGTCTATTTCAACCACTTATTTATCCAAAAAACAGCACTTTTTTGTCCTTTTTTCTCAGCATCATTTCGTCTTTCGTTATTTCTGGTCTTGTTTTCGATATTCGCTCGGCAGCATTCCATATTTTTTCTGAAACGCCTTTGCAAATGCCCTGCTATTTGGAAAACCATTATTCAACGCCATCTGAATGACAACTGTCTGATTGGGATAAGGTGCGTCAATTGCATGAATCTCATTCGAATTTACAATTTTTAATTATAATATTGATTTTTTTCAAAAAAAGTCTTGCATTCTCTCTTCTCTTATGATATTATAACTATCGGTCGCTGTTCGAGCGACATATCAATATTACGGCTCCATGGTCAAGCGGTTAAGACATCGCCCTTTCACGGCGGTAACACGGGTTCGATTCCCGTTGGAGTCATTAGTCTTCGGACTATCAATCAAATAAGGCGCAGTAGCCAAGTGGTAAGGCGTGGGTCTGCAACACCCTGATTCACCGGTTCAAATCCGGTCTGCGCCTCTAAAAACCCGAATTACGAAAGTAATTCGGGTTTTTTCTATTTCACAAATTTTTCTATTGCCTGATTCAATCGGTCTATCGCTTCCTGATCATGTTCCTCCACCGCCTCCACAATACAATGGTCAATATGATTTTTCAACACTAGTTTTCCCGTATTATGAATTGCTGAACGAACTGCCGCCAACTGAATCAACACCTCACTACAATCTTCATCTCTTTCCACCATCCGTTTGACCGATTCCAGATGTCCGATGGCCTTAGATAACCGGTTCATGACCGCCTTCTTTTCTTCCTGACTGTGCACATGATGATGTCCACCTTGTTCATGTGTATGCCCGTTACCGTGTTCATGTATATGTTCATGCGTATGTTCGCTCATAGTTCCATAATCCTTTCTCAATTTCCTCTTACGCGATTTCTTATGATACCCATCATACCATTTCCACTTTCCTTGTGCAAACACAATCCAACAATTCAGGGTCATGGCTGACCACAAGCATCCCTATATTTCTCCGTTCTGTTTCTTCTATCAAAAAATGCCAGATTCGGCTTTGCGTAATCAGGTCTAACATTGTACTAATCTCATCTGCCAGCAAAAACTGTGTTCTCTTCCCCAACGCTCTCGCAATACAAAACCGCTGCAACTCTCCACCTGATAACTCTCCAGGAAAACGTTCCATCCACTCCGGCCGAATCCCCAATGTTTCCAAAACCTGTGTTTCTACCTCATCCCCTTCTGCAAGCACATCTTTCATTCGCAAAAGAGGATCCACCGCAAGTTCCGGCTGCTGCCAGATCATCTGCACCGGGCAATATCCCCGATAAGATTTGAGCATTTTCCCGTCCAGTAGAATTTCTCCTTTTTCGGGCCGTAAATATCCCGCGATCAGTTTACACAATGTTGTTTTCCCCACCCCGCTGGGAGCCACAACCCCCACGCGCTCTCCTCTCTCTATCGTCAAAGAAAAATCCTGTAAAATCTTCTTTTCTTCTCTTTTTCCTGCCCGAAATGAATACGAAAATGACAACTCTTTTATTTCCAGACTCATTCTTTTTCTCTCCTTTTTACCCATCACACGCAAACCCATTTTTCGGCATCGCTCTCCAAAGCGCTTTTGTATAAGGATGCTGTAATGTATCTTCTTTCTCAAACGCTTTCGGCAGAACCTCATCCACTATTTTCCCATCATAAAATACAAGGAGCCGATCTGCTGTCTCAATTGCAAGCTGTAGATCATGAGTAATCAAAAGCACACCTGCCCCCAGATCCGCAAGTTCTCGAAAATGTCCCATCGCTCGTTTTGCCGTTTTCAAATCCAATCCCGGTGTCGGTTCATCCGCAATCACCAACTTAGGTTCCTCAATCATTGCTGTAGAAATCAAAATCCTACGATTCATTCCTCCCGACAACTCGAACGGATAGAGCTCTTCCACTTCTTCTTTCAAATGATAACGTGTAAAAATTTCCTTCAATTTCCGGCTCGTCTTCTCATCTTTTCGATTCTTCTTAATCTGTTTTCCAATCTTCATCAGCGGATCCAGATAGGCAAGACTCTGCGGAACAAGAACAATTTCATTTCCGCGCAGCGCTTCTTGTCTTTTCTTCGTCAGCCTGTCTCCTCGATATAAAATATCTCCTGTCATTTCAGCATTATACGGCAATACCCCCATCACCGCATGAGCCAGTAAACTTTTCCCAGAGCCGCTGGCTCCTATAACTGCAACCAGTTCTCCGGCACGCACATGTAAATCCATCCCTTTCACAGTCTGCACCGTCCGCTGATGTAAGCCACGCTCATATTGTGTAAAAGAAATATGCAATTGTTTGATTTCCAAAATTCTATCGTTTTCCTGCTTCATCTATTCATGTACACTCCCTGGTTCCGTCAATTTCCTCAAATTTTCTCCCGCAGCATAAAACAAACCTACTACAAAAACAAGCATCGCGCCCGGCAGCACAGCCAGCCACCACTGTCCAGTAATCAGATAACGCATCGACTCAGATAAAATTACTCCGATTGCCGGCTGTTCGCTTGATAATCCAAACCCCAAAAAAGTCACGCTCGCCTCATGCAGGATTGCATGCGGAAACATCAGCACAAGCCCCACAAAAAATTGTGGTAGCATATGCGGCAGCATATGTTTCCTAATCAAATACCACTTACTTTTCCCCAATTTCTCAGCAATCTGTATATAGGTACTGCCGCGCAGCTGTAACACTTCCGCTCGGATAACCCTTGCCAGAGAAGGCCAATGCGTCAGCGCAACTCCTACTGCTACTCCACGAAATCCTTTTCCCAACGCAACCGAAATCAAAATCAACAGCAAAATATGCGGAACTCCCATCATCCAATCGATGCAAAAGGAAATCACTGCATCCGCTTTTTTCCCCATTGTTGCAGCCACAACACCCATTAAAAGAGCAATTGCTGCACTGATTCCCGCTGAAACTATCCCCAACAAAATACTAATTGAGAGCCCCCGCAGCGTCCGCGCCAACATATTTCTTCCCAACCAGTCTGTTCCAAACAAATACTGCATACAAGGCGCCAGATTCTTTCTTGAAAAATCCGTTTCCACCGCCATTTCTGTACAAATCACTCCGCCAATACAAACAACTAACAAAAACACAACAGAACAAACCAATTCAAACAACACTCGTTGTCTGCGATTTTGAAATATCTTCCGTTTCCCAATCACATTCACGCACCTCCCTTTCGAATTCGTGGATCAACGATCCGATAAAGAAGATCCGCAATCAAATTTCCACCAAACACAAATAAGGCGCTTACTACTGTAACCGCCATCAATAAAGGCATATCACTCCCCAACCCGGCTGCAACTGCCGCCTGACCAAGTCCGGGATAGGAAAATACCTGCTCCACCAGAACAGAACCTCCAAAAATCTCACTAATTGAAGCAAACTGCAATGTCATCGCCGGAAGAAGAATATTTCTCAGTCCATGATTCCAGAACAACTTCCAACCCTTTTCTCCCCGCGCCCGAGCAAACAACATATACTCACTTTCTGTAATTTCAATCATTTTCTCGCGCGTATGCAACGCAATATTCGCAATACCTGTAATACTCAGCGTCACTGCCGGCAATATAAAATGCTGAATACGATCCAAGAAAGTAACATCAGCAGCTGCCACACCAATCGGCACACTCAGTCCAATTGGAAAGATTTTCAGCCATACGCCAAAAACCATCAACAAAAGCATTGCCAGCCAAAACGCAGGCGTGCTGGATATCACCAAACAATATCCTTTGATCCAGCGGTCAATACATCTTCCCCGATGCATCCCCGCTGCCGCTCCCAATGCAACACCCAACACTCCGGACAGCACCCACGCAGTCACCATAAGCAACAAAGAATTCTGAAGTCGTACCGCCAGCACCTCTCCCACCGGCTGACGGTACAAAAGCGACACGCCCATATCCCCTCTCACAAAATCTCCCAGCCAAAATATGTATTGTTTCAACGGATTTTCTCCGGTTCCCCAATACGCTTCCAATTTTGCAACCTGTTCTGCACTCATCGATCCAAGCGCCGTCTGCCCCACATTTGCCTGCAGCGGATCAATCGGCGATGCCTTCATCAGAACAAACGCCGTCACACTGGTAAACAGCAGCAAAAGCAACAGGCGGAGCAGTTTTCTCGCAATTACGTTTGCCCCTCTTCTTATACCCTTCTCTTTCATTTTTCTCCTATTCCCAACTCCACTGATCCACATTATTCACAATAGACCAGCCATGGCCATGCGGATGAATTTTCTGTTCCGCAACTTTCAGCTCATCTCTGACAAAATACAGATGATCAATGTTACACAGCCAGATCCATGGAATATCCCCTTCCTGTGTAATACCTGTTGTTCCATCCCACTGTGTCAGTTTCCATAATTCATAGGAATCCTCTGCTGTGGGCGCCGCAAGCGCCTCATCCATATAGCAATCTACTGTTTCATTTGCATACGGAGAATACCGTGCGAATCCATTTCCTTCACCATTACTGTCTGTATGATAAATATTATATAATTCCATCGGTGTATGCGCACCCCATCCCCACAATAATGGTTCTGACTGCGCCCGTTCATACGCCACATCCCAGCCGACACCTTCTGTCTTCACTTCAATCCCCAGTTCCTTTAACTGATTTGCCGTATCCTCTGCCAGAGCCTGACGCACCGAATCTCCATTGCTGAACATCAGTGTAAACGCTGCCCGCACGCCGTTCTTTTCCCGGATACCATCAGCTCCTACTTTCCAGCCGGCATCTTCCAGCAGTTTCACTGCCTTTTCCGGATTATACTCCACTTCACACGCTTCATTATACCATGGCATTTTGTCGCAAACACTATATGCTTTTGTTCCATATCCATTCAGAACATTCTGGATCATTTCATCCCGGTCAATTCCCAGATTAATCGCCCGACGCACCTCTACTTCCGCAGTAAATGCATTACCATAAGTAACCCCCTCTTTCTCCGTCACTTCTGCTGCCGGAAGATTAAATCCACGGTTATCCACCGTCTGCACTGCCAGAAGTTCATAACCGTCTATACTCTGCTCACTATAAGATGCCGCCGTATGTGCAACATCCACCTGTCCTGCCTGCGCTGCCGCCAGAGCAGAATCCTCTTCCATAAACAGCACCGTAACTTTCTTCATCTTCGGAGCCTCTCCATAATATGTCGGATTCGCCTCAAAAATCACCTGCTGCCCTTTATCCCACTGTTTCAAAATATAGCGGCCGGACCCAATCGGATGCTGTGCATAATTTTCATCATAGGCATGCTCCGGCAAAATTCCAACCACCGCCATCGTATACGGCCAAATCGAATACGGATGATTCATATGAAACTCTACCGTTGTTTTATCCACTGCAACCGCTTCTTTTAGCATTATGAAATCACTGACCGTACTCTCATCCCGGCAATGATTATACGTAAACGCTACATCTTTCGCCGTCAATGGCTCCCCATCCGTAAAGGATACGTCATCCCGGATCTTCACTGTCCAAACCAGACCATCCTCGCTGACAGAATAGTCTGTTGCCAAATCCTTTCCAATCTTCAAATCCGCCGTCGTTGTTGTAAGTGTACTTTGTATCAATGGCTCATGAGTATGTTCTCCGGCGCCCCAGCCATATGCCGGATCAAATCCTGCTTCTGGCTCAGAAGATACCGGCATCGTAACAACTACCGAATCTTTCTCCTGCTGTCCGGACTCCGCGCCCTGATTGTTCATAGGATCTTCATCCTTTTTTCCGCATCCCACAGCTGTCAATAACAGCATCGCTGTCAATGCCCCTGCAACTGCACGTTTCCAATAATTTCTACGCTTCATAATCATTCTCCCTTTTGCTTCCCTCTCTGGTTCAACCAGAGAACAGGGATATTATAGCACTCAAAAAACACCTCTCACAAGCCCCATAGGGGGATAAAAATGAAGGATTATTTTTACATTTCCATAATAGTATGGTATAATCTTCACAGTTATATTGAATACTATTTCACAAACGAGGAGAATATCTATGAATCAAGTAATTGAAATGACACACCCTTTAATCCAGCATAAGATTTCACGCTTACGCGACAAAACCACCGGAACCGCTGAGTTTCGCGCTCTTGTTGAAGAGATTGCCATGTTGATGGGCTATGAGGCTTTGAAAGATCTTCCGCTGAAAGATGTTGAAGTTGAGACCCCTCTAGAGACTTGTATGACACCGGTCATCGATGGTAAGAATCTGGCAATCGTTCCGATTCTTCGTGCAGGTCTTGGTATGGTAAGCGGAATCCAGGCTTTAGTTCCTACCGCAAAGATCGGACATATCGGTCTGTATCGTGACGAAGAAACTCATGAACCACATGAATATTATTGTAAGCTCCCGAAACCGATTTCCGAGCGACTGATCGTTGTAACTGATCCAATGCTCGCTACCGGTGGCTCCGCTGTAGCTGCTGTAGATTTCATCAAACAGCACGGTGGAAAGAAGATTAAATTCATGTCCATCATTGCCGCTCCGGAAGGCATCCAGCGTTTACAGGACGCACATCCGGACATACAGCTCTATGTAGGTCATATCGACCGGGAACTGAATGCAGATGCATATATCTGTCCGGGACTGGGCGACGCAGGAGACAGAATCTTCGGCACAAAATAATTGCACAAT
>Garnier_p1__coassemble_619_pt1 | contig 26317 bp, 26 predicted proteins | sample Garnier_p1__metabat2_high_PE_025 | metagenome-assembled genome bin Garnier_p1
GAAAAGATACGATCAGTGCCGCAATATATTCCATTCTTCCATGCCCAAATGGATGCTCTGCATCTGCCGGTTTGCTGGCAATCTTTACCCCTGCAAAACTAATAATTGAAGATCCGGCATCCGACAAGTTATTAAACGCATCCGCCGTAACAGATACACTATGTACTAATAAGCCAATCACAAATTTAACTACAAATAAAAATACATTACAAAAGATGCCCACCATACTTGCCAATACTCCATACGCAGTACGAACAGACACCTTTTCTGTGTGCTCATAATCTTTTACAAAATGTTTTACTAAAAAATCTGTCATTTCTTCTCCTGTTCATCTTCTTTTGTTTCTTATGATATTTATTCGTTTCTCCCTCTGATTTTCCCCATCAATTCCGGCAGATACCATTTTATCTTGACTTCTGCATCCTCTGTCACCAGATCATACTCATCCTCCGCAAGTACATTTTTCAGTAATTGTTTTCCTTCTTCCGGAACAACGGCATGCACCGCATCCATAAAGCAAAGATTTGGATACAGTACACACCACCAATTATGACCTTTCGCCTCACCGATTTCAATTCGAAGGGCTGTATAATTTCCCTCCGGAAATGTAACGTCTCCGTAGCGTTTTTTTGGAAAATAACAAGTCGTAACTGCTACACTGACTGGATAATCATATCCTGCCTCTTTTATCACTTCTCCGCTAACCTGTTCCAGTTCATCTGTATGCCGTTTCACCCAGTTTTTTGTTCCATCTACGTCCAGGCTTTCCGGAAGCCGCTCTTCCAGATAAGAAAGAACCGTTTCCTTTACCTGCATCTTCAGAGCCTGATCGTCTATACTGTCACTATTTGCCAGTACATGAAAACGCAACACTTCTTCTGCCAAATGTGCCTGTGTACGTTCCTTTGCTAATGCATCCCACTTCCAACTTATCATCCCCGCCAACAGCGCCGCCAGAAATAAAGATAACACCCAGATAACCAATCCGGCTCTTTGCTCCTGCTTTGATTTAAAATATGTATCTGTCATATAAAATACCCTCCATATCTATTGAGCTTTGATATAGAGAGTATGTCCTTTTTTTATGAAGCTATACACAGCATTATTTATTTCTTATAGCAGAATTAACGTTCTTCGTGGCTCCGCAATGTATCACTTACCACTTCTACTTGATTTTCAATATGTCTGCTTGTAACCTCCATCGCCTGCTCGCATTCTCCATTTTCAATCGCATGGATTATTTCCTGATGTTCCTTCAGCAGTTTATCATGAAATTCTTTTTTCTTTAAATATTCTACACGATAGCGATACATCTGCTCCCGGAAATTATTCAAAAGAGAAATTAATCGTTCATTATCTGTTGCCATATAAATCACATCATGAAATGCTACATCTGCCCCCGCAACTACTGTGATATCCTCATCTCCAAGCACACGTTCAAATTCCGCAGCTGCCTTCTTCAGTTCTGTCACACCTTCTGGTGTCATACGCAGGCATGCCAGCTTTACCGCTAACTCTTCCAATGCCTGTCGTACTTCCAGTACATCTCGCAGACTTTTCTCCGTAATCTGTGCAACTTCTGCGCCACGTCGCGGAATCATCAGCACCAGGCCTTCCAATTCCAGCTTACGGATAGCCTCACGAATCGGTGTTCTGCTGACTCCCAGCTTATTGGCCAGCTGTATTTCCATCAGCCGCTCTCCCGGTTTCAATTCGCCACGCAAAATTGCCTGTCGCAGTGTATTAAAGACCACATCTCTCAACGGAAGATATTCATCCATTTTCACTGTAAAATTCAAATCCATCCTTAGTTCCTCCTGGCATTGTGTATATTCGTTACATACACCTGTTTTGCAAGTTCCTTTTCCCGGATCACACGCTGTGCTTTTCTCGCCGCCATCTTATTCTCAAATAATCCAAATACAGTCGGACCACTTCCGCTCATCATTGCGTTCAGCGCACCACAATCCTTCATCACTTGTTTAATCTCTGCAATCTCCGGATGCATTGGAATCGTCACATCTTCCAATACATTTCCCATATGGGCAGCCACCTCTTGCAGATTTTCTTTTTCCAGAGCCTCCATCAATCCGTCAATATCCGGATGCCGCACAATTTCACAGGCATCCAGCGCTTCATACACCACTTTGGTAGAAACACTGATCGGAGGCTTTGCAATTAAAACTGTACACTTCGGCATGGCCGGAAGTTTTTTCAATTCTTCACCGATTCCTTCTGCCAGCACAGTTCCTCGCATAATACAATACGGTACGTCTGCGCCCAGTTTTACCCCCCGTTCCATTAATTCCTGACGTGACAGCTTTAATCCGAATAAGCGGTTCATGCCAAACAACACTGCCGCAGCGTTTGAACTGCCTCCTGCCATACCGGCCGCAACCGGAATATGCTTATGCAAAGTAATTCTAACGCCCTCCTCAATACCAAATTCTTCTATCAGCATCTGCGCCGCTTTATATGCAATATTACCATCACCAGTAGGCAAAAAAAACAGATTAGAAGACAACTCGATCCCCGGAGCTGTCTTCCTCTCTATTTTCACATCATCATATAAATAAATAGACTGCATGATCATACGTACATCATGGTAGCCATTTTCCCTTTTCCCAAGAACATCCAGTCCTAAATTAATCTTCGCAAGTGCTTTTAATTCGATCTGTCTCATCGATATTTCCCCTTTTGTATCTTGTATACATTATACTTTACTACATATTTACAGTATACTTATATTTTCTTTAAAAATCAATAATTTATCCCCACATTTTATAGAATCTGACTCCAGAATATTTACTTCCCGAATGCCTTCTACAGTCGTTTTGTACTTCTTTGCCAAATCCCAGAGACTATCACCATCCTTCACAATATAACCTACAATTCCAGGTCTCTTTTCAATTTCTTCTAAAGAAATCGGTTCAAATGAAATCTTCTGAATCACCTGCATTGTTACCGGCTTTCTTATAAAAGTGTCCAACGCCAGCACTGCCTTGACTTCCACCGCCTCACTTCCGGCCAGATTAACAGACAGCTGCTCTACATGATAAGAAATATTGTATCTCACATCTTCTGTCATATCCGGACACTCCAATTGCCATGAAAACGGAATCATCCCCTGCCAGCTGCCAAACGGAATCTCATCATTCGCACGAAGATATAAAAAGGAGAGATGTAAAATTCCTTCCACCTGCAGCCCTTCTTCAGTGGATTCCATATGTTCCATCTGTACCGCCCCCTCGCTATGACAGATCTGCAGTACATCCTCGTTCAATTCCGGCAAAGAAAGCCGTTCCGTTACCTTGCATTTAGAGTGATTCTGAATCAACAATTCCTCATAGGCAGCCTCTCGTGTTTCAAAACTGCAGTTTTGTTCCAGCGAATACAAATCTTCTAACACTTCTAACTGCTCTTCCCGATAGAGATTCATCCTCAAATTCAACGTCCCTTCGATTCCCAGAACCCGCATTTCCCCGTCTTCATCTAAACGGATATCCACCAAAGTGTCTTCCAGAGAACTCTGTACACAATAGTACATGTCATCCTCTGCGCCGCTGCAATCAATTCTGCCTTCATACGGAACATTCTGTTCAATCCAATCCGTTTTTCCATCCTCCGAAAGATACATACAAAATACCAGCAGCTCACCTTGTAGATATAGCACATCCTGTTCCACCCGAATTTCCAGCTTACGCGCACTGATATCTTTCAGCAAAAGCTGCCCGATGCTTTCTTTCGTTCCCGGCAATGTAATTTCTTCTTTGATGCGGTATGTATCTTTCTTCATTGTATGCAGTTCCAGAAGATTGACATTGTGTTTCTTTTTATAAACCGGAACACTGCACTCTACATCCACCGTTGTCTCCTCATCTACCAGCAGCTCCCTGCCCAATTCCATTTCCACCATTGCCCGGATACTGATCTTTCTGGAATGTACCATAGCAGCAGTAAACTCTACCCGTAAATTCTGTACGAAATAATTCTCATTCTCATTTCCATCTATATAGACCATTTCCTCAAAAGGAAGTGTTCCTTCCAATACTCCCGGAACAGAATCCATCTGATCTGTAATATAAAAAATCTGATAATATAATTTTCCTGATACTCTCAGATAATTCTCTGCAAATCGGATGTCCTCTGTTTTTACTGTTCCATGTCCCTGTACAATCTGCCTTACGTCTGCCTTTGAATCTGGAACATTAATCTCCTCATCCAAATAAAACTGATCAAACGTCCGCTTTCCCTCCTGTGTATAACGCACCTGTTTCTGAATTAATTCCATATGCCCCTCCTGTCAGTTCAGTCAAACACTACATTTTTGTCAATTAATTTCAGCTTTACTACAACATAAGGAAACGTTGTAATTTCTTTTGTTTCTTCTTCCTTTCCCGGTCCAAGCAGATTCGTATGAATAAAGATTGTATTTTCCGTCTCATAGAGTTCGGTTACCTCAACACTATATCCTGTTTTCAACTGCGCTCCATAACCTTCCGCGATATATAATTCTTCCGCATCTGCATAAGTGAGCCGAAAAGGTTTCTCCTTCTTCTCCTCAATTAAAGCCTGAAATTCATCAGGAACAGACAATTTATCCAAAACAGTAAATTCCAAATCCCGTAGTTTCTCTGTTTTGACTGGCTCAGAAACACAGCCTGTCAGAGTAAACAAAAACAAACAAATAACAAGGCATCGCATACATCTTTTCATAAACAGCCTGTAGATTTATTTTCTATATTATCTTATTGTAATCCTCTTCAAAATATACTAGAAACTTCCCTTGTTCCTTATATGTGTAAGCAAGCATAACAAAAACCCCTTTCCTATTTGTCTATACTTCATAGTATAAACAAAGAAAAGGGGGTTTTCAATTCTGTTACCACTATCTCTCCAATGCAATTTTCTTTAATTTCACACAAGAGTGTGAATAGGAAATTGTCATAATCAACCAGATTGCCGCCACCATTACAATTGCCATGATTCCTGTGTCAAAGAACAAATGACCAAGCATAGCTACCACAAGTAATACCGGAATCCACGTTCCCATTTTTACATAACATTTATATGCACTTTGATAAATATATTCCTTTTCTGCCTCGTCACAGCTATCCAGCCACTGCTGCTGAAATTTTCTAGAACTTGGGTCTCCCTGCATCTTCGGATAGGTCTTCTGTGTCGTTTTTACCATACGCACCTGCCAGAAGGCATCATAGAAATAACATACCAGAAAAACTGCACACAACAGCAGCACACTTATTGCATTCCCATTGGAAATATACCGCATCGAATATCCACTTGTCAAAATCAAGATACACAGAATCTGTGAGATTGTATTTACAACCAAACCTACTGCCGTCATCTTTTCCAACTGATATTCCCAGCGGTCACACTCTTCCTCTTCTGTTTCCTGTATCCGCAAGCCGATTTCCTTCTGTTTTTTCAGATTCCATTCTCCATATAAAATAGAGCAGATGGTAATCAATATTAACAACGGCAGCGCCAGTTGCTGCACCAGAGAAAGAATCCCTCCGCCACTTTTTCCTATGTTTTCAAACGTATCACCAAAAAACCAATACCCGGCAGCTCCGAGGATTCCGCCTCCCACTGCACTGCCCAACATAATCAATGCAAACTTTACAAATGTATTCATCTTTCTTTTCTGCATCTCTATTCCTCCTCGTACTCAAACAAATCTTCAACTGATGCCTCACATATTTTTGCAATCTTGAGCGCCAGCGTTACCGATGGAGAATAATCTCCTCGTTCAATCAAACTAATCGTCTGTCTGGAAACACCGGCCAAATGCCCCAATTCCGTTTGATTCAAACCTAGTTTCGAGCGATATTCCTTTAAATGATTTTTCAGAGCCAACACATCACCTCCATGTTTCTCCTCTCTATTTTTGACAACTTTCCTTGTCATAACGAATTATATCATTGACAACTTTCTTTGTCAACACAAAAAGAACACCATCCGAGTATCGCAAAGGTTTTTTGCAACAACAGGATGGCGCTTTTTAAACTGAATATTTTCTCGTGTTAGGATGTGATTTTTTGTAGTTTTTTCTCCGGCAACTGTGCCAATATAATTGCCGCAAACATCAAAATACATCCTAACATTTCTTTTGATGTAAGATTTTCACCAAGTATGATCCAACCAGCAAGAACTGCAATGCAAGATTCCAGGCTCAAGATCAAGGATGCTACTGTCGGATTCATATTTTTCTGTCCGACAATCTGAAGAGTATATGCAATTCCGCACGATAATACACCTGCAAAAAGAACCGGCTGCCATGCAGCCAAAATGTTACCCAGCACAATTTTTTCTGTTAAAAAAGCTGGTATCCCTGACACAACTCCAGCCACTAAAAACTGAATACAGGACATTTTCACGCCATCTACAAGTGGCGAAAAGTGATCGATCACTAAAATATGCAGCGAAAATAAAAAAGAGCAGATTAGAACTAAAAAGTCTCCCTGACCAATATCAAATTCTTCTGTAATACACAAAAGATAGAGTCCTATCAGCGCTAATACAACTGCCACCCAAATGGTATAACGACACTTTTTTCCAAAAAAGGTCATTCCGATCAACGGAACAATAATAATATAACAGGCGGTTATAAATCCGGCCCGTCCTACAGTAGTATATTGAATCCCTACTTGCTGAAAATTCATAGCAAGGGCAAGTAATATCCCACAACATATTCCACCTTTTAACAATGTCTTCTTTGCTTTCTTTTCATCTTGTACTGCCAGCTTTTTCTTCTCAGCTCCTGCCATTTTATTTAACAAAAAAATATACGGAATCAAAACAATCCCGCCAATCAAACTTCTCAACATATTGAATGTAAACGGACCCACATAATCCATTCCCACACTTTGTGCTACAAATGATGTTCCCCAAATCGCTGCTGTCAGCAATAATAAGAAGGAATTTCTTAATTGCATTCTTTTATTCATTTTTCTGTATATTCTCCTCCCACATAGTCGCCTCAATAAACAAAAGACCTCCTAAGTATATCACATAGATATATAATTAGGAAGTCTTCTATCTTAAACATCAACTGAATATTATTTCAACAACTCTGCATTTTTATTAATTGTAGTCTGAATGATTTCTTGTACATATGTTCCGATATGCTTTTTGGTCTCTTTATCCAGTTCATTCGGATAAATCGGTTTTCCATATTCAACTACTACTTTTGTTCTTTTCACTTTTGGAAAATGATTTTCCAACATTTCAGCGGTATTATTCATCGAAACCGGTACAATTGCACAGTTGGTTTTTGTCGCAATCTTGAATGCTCCATCTTTAAACGGCAGCATGCTCAGCTCCTCGCCTTTGTTTCTGGTTCCTTCCGGGAAAATACAAATAGAAATTCCCTGTTTCACATACTCAATTGCCTGTAAGATTGTTTTCAGCCCTTCTTTGATATTCTCCCGATCCAAAAAGAGACAATACAAATACTTCATCCATGTAGATAAAAGCGGAATCTTCTTCATCTCTTTTTTCGCCACATATCCTGTCAGTCTCGGACATCTGGAATAAGTCAGTAAAATATCAAAAAAACTTCTGTGATTCCCTATATACAATACAGGTTCATCCGGAACATTTTCTTCCCCAATCACAATTGTTTCCACACCAGTTACTTTTAAAATAAGCTTAAATCCCCACTGCACAATTCGAAGTGATGAATAATCTCTTGCCTTTCGATTAAATTTTCCGATTACCCATTCCACGAAAAATACCGGAATGGACAATATCAAAAATATTACAAGAAATATTACAATAATAAAAAAACGAATCATAATCAAATTCCTCCTGTATACAACTGATAATATTTTCCTTTTTCTTCAATCAGTTGGTCATGTGTACCTCTTTCAATAATTTTTCCTTGTTCCAAAACCATAATACAATCTGAATTTCGCACAGTAGACAGGCGATGCGCAATGACAAATGTCGTTCTTCCGTTCATCAGTCGATCCATACTCTCTTGTATCATACGCTCGGTTCGGGTATCGATAGAACTGGTTGCTTCATCCAGAATCAATACCGGTGGATCCGCTACGGCAGCCCTTGCAATTGCCAACAGCTGTCTCTGCCCCTGGCTTAGATTTGCTCCATCTCCCGTTAACATTGTATCATATCCATTTGGAAGTCTGCGGATAAATCCATCTGCATTTGCCAATTTTGCTGCTGCAATAATTTCTTCGTCGGTTGCATCTAATTTCCCAAATCGAATATTCTCTTTTACAGTTCCGGTAAATAGATGTGTATCCTGCAATACAATTCCAAGGGAATGGCGCAGATCATCCTTTTTAATCTTATTAATATTAATTCCATCATAACGAATTTTTCCATCTTGAATATCATAAAATCGATTGATCAAATTCGTAATGGTCGTCTTTCCGGCTCCTGTAGAGCCCACAAAGGCAATCTTCTGTCCCGGCTCCGCATATAATTTTACATCATGAAGCACGATTTTGTCATCATTATATCCGAAATCAACTCCATCAAATGCGACATTTCCTTTTAATTCTACATACTCTACCGAACCGTCTGCCTGATGCACATGTTTCCATGCCCATCGTCCGGTACGTGTCTCACTCTCCTTTAACGCACCATTTTCCTCTTCCACATTAACCAACGTCACATATCCCTCATCTACTTCCGGCTTTTCATCCAGCAATTTAAAAATACGCTCTGCACCGGCCATTGCCATTACAATCGCATTCAACTGCTGACTGATCTGATTGATTGGCATACTAAAGCTCTTATTAAAAGTCAGGAAACTTGCCAATCCTCCCAACGTAAATCCACCAATCCCATTCAGCGCCAGCGCACCTCCTACAATCGCACAGATTACGTAACTGATATTTCCCAACTGTGCATTGATCGGACCCAAATAATTTGAATACGTATGCGCCCGTTCTGCACTGACAAACAATTTTTCATTCAGCTCTTTAAAATCCTTCTTTGTCTCTTCTTCATGGCAAAATACTTTTACCACCTTCTGGCCATCCATCATTTCTTCAATAAAACCATTAACCGCACCAAGATTTTTCTGCTGTTCCAAAAAATATTTTCCACTCTGTCCTGCCGCTGATTTCGTACAATACAGCATAACGCCAACCATAATCAAAGTTACGATCGTCAATGGAATATTTAAGATTACCATACTTACAAAAACACTTACAATGGTAAATCCGCTGCTAATTACCTGCGGAATACTCTGACTGATCATTTGACGCAGGGTATCGATATCATTGGTATAAATTGACATAATATCTCCATGTGCATGAGTGTCAAAATATTTGATTGGAAGTTTTTCCATATGTGCAAATAATTCATTTCGCAGATTCCGGAGTGTTCCTTGCGTCACCTTGACCATAACCCAGTTATATAAGTAAACCGACACTACCCCAATTACGTAAAATACTGCGACCCTGCCAATTGCATTTGCCAAAGGTGCAAAATTCGGTTCATCTGTAGAAAGTAGAAACGGTGTAATATATTCATCAATTAGATTCTTCATAAACATCGTTCCCTGTACATTTGCGATTACTCCCACGAAAATGAGAATGAACACAAACAGACAATGAAACTTATACTCCCGGAATACATAGTTCATCAATCGCATAAACAATTTCCCCGGATTTTCCACTGTAGACTTCTTCCTCGGTTTCCGCTGTTTCATTCCCGCCATTATGCTTCCCCTCCTTTCTCATCGAAGTCGCCGCCTCCCTTTGTCTGAGACTCATATACTTCGCGATAAATCTCATTGGACGCAAGCAATTCCTCATGCGTTCCAAATCCATTGATTTCTCCCTCATCCATAACGATAATACGGTCTGCATCCTGTATACTGGAAATACGCTGCGCTATGATAAGCTTTGTCGTATCTGGGATTTCCTCTCGGAATGCACGACGAATCTTGGCATCTGTCGCTGTATCTACGGCGCTGGTACTGTCATCCAATATCAGTATCTTTGGTTTCTTCAACAATGCTCTTGCAATACAAAGCCTCTGTTTCTGCCCACCGGATACATTACTTCCACCTTGTTCAATATGCGTCCGGTACTTCATCGGAAAACGTTCGATAAATTCATCTGCGCAGGCAAGCCGACATGCCTCCATACATTCTTCCTCTGTTGCCTGTAGATTTCCCCATCGAAGATTATCCAGAATACTTCCTGTAAATAATACATTTTTCTGCAGCACCACTGACACTTGATTTCGCAACACTTCCAGGTCATATTCTTTTACATTCTTACCGCCCACCAGCACTTCTCCCTTTGACACATCATAGAGACGGCTGATCAGATTTACCAGACTAGTCTTAGCGCTTCCGGTTCCTCCAAGGATTCCTATCGTCTCTCCTGACTGAATCTCCAAATTGATATTCTTCAGCACCGGTTCTTCACTGTCTTTCTTATAAGAAAATTCTACATTACGAAATACAATGCTCCCATCTTTTACTTCCTTCTCCGGACGTTTCGGATTACAAATCTCACTCTGCTCGTTCAACACCTCATAAATACGTTCTACACTTGCTGTACTCATAGAAATCATAACAAATACCATAGACAGCATCATAAGACTCATCAAAATATTCATACAATATGCCAACAAACTCATCAACTCTCCTGTAGTCAAAGAATCGACAACTATCATTTTCGCCCCAAACCAGCTAATCAAAATGATACACGTATACACCGTCAGCATCATCAACGGCGCATTAAAAATCACATTATTCTCTGCCTTTACAAATATTTTGTAAATATTTTCGCTGGCTTTGTGGAACTTACTTGTCTCCTGCTCTTCCCGTACATATGCCTTGACAACGCGGATTGCAGATACATTTTCCTGTACAGATGCATTTAACGCATCATACTTCGGAAATGCCTGTTCAAAATAAGCCGTTGCATGACGAATGATCAAAAAGAGAATCGCACCCAAAACCAGCACTGCAATTAGATAGATCATGGATAATTTCGCATTAATAGAAAATGCCATAACCATCGCACAGATCATACTTGCCGGTGCTCTCATAAACATCCTCAGTGTCATCTGGTAAGCCATCTGCACATTTGTCACATCTGTAGTCAGTCGCGTCACAAGACCTGCCGTACTAAATCTGTCTATATTTGCAAACGAATAGGTCTGAATCTGATTGAACATGGCCTCTCTTAAATTCTTTGCAAATCCGGCAGATGCCTTAGCTCCATACCTTCCTCCCGCCATTCCTGCGGCCAGACCGAGCGCTGCGGCTACCAACATCAGACTACCGACTTTATAGATATGATTCATATTTCCGGCATTCACGCCATCATCGATGATCGACGCCATCAAAAACGGAATCATCGTCTCCATCAGCACCTCCAAGATCATAAAGATTGGAGTAATAATAGATGCCCTTTTATATTCTTTTACCTCTCGCAATAACACTCTAATCATTTCTTTTTTACCTCTCTGTCTCCCCCTCTGTTGTCTTATCTCTTTCCAGATTCATTCGAATCTGCTCTGCCACCTTTAAAAAAATCTGAAGTTCTTGTCCATCAATTCCTTCTGTCATTCTTTTGTTTTGATGAGTAATTAACTCTTCAATCTTTTGATGACTTTCCATTCCTTTTTTCGTCAACGTTACTTTTTTCAGGCGAGCATCATAAGCTACAAACTCTCTCCCTACAAATCCTTTTTTCTCCAAAATCTGAAGAATTCCGGTTACAGTGGAACGTCCGATTGAAAACTGTTTTTCAATATCTTTTTGAAAAATATCTCTTTCCCTATTTTCATAAAGATATCGAATAATCCAGCCATGCATCAAAGTAATCTCATCAATTCCCTCTTGTTGTACACGCGCTTCCAGATTTCTTTTCAAGACGTGATCTAAACGACGGATTGTAAATCCCACACGATTTTTTCTTTCTTCTACCATATCTCCACCTCCATGATTTCTTTTCTTCCAAATAGTTCTATCCCGAATAGTTCGTTTCCGAACTATCCACCCCTTACTATATACTATAAAACACAAAAATAAATGTCAAGAAAAAAAACGCGCTTATCTCTGCACATTTTTTTAAATATATAGTATAATCTTCTACAGGTCAAAAACGACTTTATATCTACTAAAGATTAATGAAAGGAAGCTTGATTTATGAATTTATTTAACTTAGACAGTCCACTGATGCAGTGGTTAGGGAAAATGGCCGATTTATTCATTCTAAATGTTTTATTTATCATCAGCTGTATCCCAGTCATCACGATTGGTCCGGCATTAACCGCACTCTATACTATTACGCTAAAAGCAGCGAGAAATGAAGAAAGCTATATTTTTCGCGGATATCTTAAAGCCTTCAAAGACAATTTTAAAATTGGCACACTTTCCTGGCTGATTGTCTTATTAGTCGGTTTCATCTTATGGGCAGATTTTAGAATCCTTGGCTCTATGCCTGGCTCTATAAAAACAATAATGTATGCTTTACTTCTGCTTACATTTTTCCTTTACTTTATATCTACAATATATCTGTTTCCTTATATTGCCAGATTTGAAAATACACTTTTTAAGACAATCAAAAATGCTTTCTTTATGGCCATTGCATACCTTCCTTATACTTTACTTTTCATTGTATTTATCATATTAGCTGTTTTAGCTACTATTTATCTTAGTTTTCGCATAACAGGTCTGATATGGCTTTTGTTCGGATTTTCCGGTATGGCTTATTTAAATTCTATCTTCTTCCGGAAAATATTTGCAAAATTTGAATAGTATGTGATTTCACAAATAAATTTTATTTTTGTATCGGATATGCTATAATATGCCCATGTTGGATTTCTGCATAATTGCAGAGATGATTACACACAACATGGTACAAGGGATATAGAAAGGACATACGATTATGAATACACCAAATCTGACCTTATTAACTGACCTGTACGAACTTACCATGATGCAAGGATATTTTGAAACACAGGAAAATGAAACTGTGATCTTCGATGTATTCTTTCGCGCCAATCCAAATAAGAGTGGGTATTCCATCATGGCTGGTCTGGACCAAGTCATACAATACATTAAAAACTTAAACTTTTCCTATGAAGATGTAGATTATCTACGCGGTCTTGGTATTTTCAGCGAAGACTTTCTACATTATTTAAGCGGTTTTCATTTCAGCGGCGATATTTACGCCATTGAAGAGGGAAGTGTTATTTTCCCAAAGGAACCGCTGCTCAAGATTGTTGCTCCGATCATGGAAGCACAGCTTGTAGAAACCGCTATATTAAATATTATCAATCACCAATGTTTAATTGCAACAAAAGCCTCCCGGGTTGTTTACGCCGCACAGGGTGACGGCATTATGGAGTTTGGTCTTCGAAGAGCTCAGGGACCGGATGCCGGACTCTACGGTGCTCGCGCCGCTATGATCGGCGGATGTGTAGGCACTTCCAACGTTCTTGCCGGTCAGATGTTCGATGTTCCTGTGTTGGGAACCCATGCTCACAGCTGGATCATGAGCTTTAAAGATGAGTATACGGCATTCAAAGAATATGCAAAACTCTATCCAGATGCTTGTACACTGCTGGTTGACACTTATGACACATTAAAATCCGGCGTACCGAATGCTATTCGCGTATTTCAGGAAATGCGTGATGCAGGAATCCATTCAAAATCATATGGAATCCGTCTGGACAGCGGAGACTTGGCATACCTATCTAAAAAAGCAAGAAAAATGCTGGATGAGGCTGGCTTTGAAGATGCTATAATTGCCGCGTCCAACGATCTTGATGAATTTTTGATCCATGACCTGAAAATACAGGGCGCTAAGATTAATTCATGGGGAGTTGGCACAAACCTGATCACCTCTAAAGACTGCCCGTCCTTTGGAGGTGTATACAAGCTTGCCGCAATTCAGAATGAAGATGGTGATTTTGTTCCAAAAATTAAATTATCCGAAAACACAGAAAAAATCACAAATCCAGGAAACAAAACAATTTATCGTGTATATGATAAAGAAACAGGAAAATTACGTGCAGACCTGATTTGTTTCGCAAACGAAACTTTTGACGAATCTGAAGACTTATTACTCTTCGATCCGGAAGCTACCTGGAAGAAAACAAAACTGCCTGGCGGAAGTTACCGCATGAAAGAATTGCTAAAACCAATTTTTTTACATGGCGAATGTATTTACCATTCTCCTTCTGTCAAAGAAATCGCTGCATTTTGCAAAGAGGAGAAAAACACTTTATGGGATGAAACGATGCGTCTTTTCAATCCTCATAAAGTATACGTTGATCTGTCACAGAATTTATATGATACAAAATCTGCTTTATTAAATGAAATGAGCAAATAAAAAATAGGAGTATTTAATTATGAAAATTATTGTATTAGCAGGAGGACTAAGCACCGAACGTGATGTATCTCTTTCTTCCAGCGCCGGCATTTGCCGTACTTTACTGGAAAAAGGACACGATGCTTTTCTTTTAGATGTTTTTATGGGATTTCCCTATGATTCCGATAAATTAGAAGAAGTATTTACACTACCGGATCACGGTCTTGATATTGTTAAAAATATTAGTACAGAAGAGCCGGATCTGGCAGCCATCCGCGCATCCCGCCCGGATCAATCCAACTGCTTCCTTGGTCCAAATGTCATTGAACTCTGCCGTATGGCAGACATTACATTCCTCGGTCTGCATGGTGGTGAAGGCGAAAACGGTAAACTACAAGCAACCTTCGATCTACTTGGAATCCGCTATACCGGTCCAGATTCCCTTGGCTGTGCAGTTGCCATGGATAAGGGACTTACAAAACAGATTTTCCTCCAGGCCGGCGTAGATACACCTAACGGAGTCTGCATTCACAAAAATAAAAACAAAAAAGCTCTGGAAGATTTGGGGCTGCAGCTCCCAGTTGTCGTAAAACCTTGTTCCGGCGGCTCCAGCATTGGAGTTTACATTGCCCATACAAAAGACGAATACGAAGAAGCTCTAAAAAATTCCTTCCGCTATGAAGACGAAGTCGTTATCGAGGAATATATTAAAGGCCGTGAATTTGCTTGTGGTATCATTGACGGAAAAGCGCTCCCACCAATCGAAATCATTCCAAAAACAGGATTTTTTGACTACGCAAATAAATATCAGGATGGAGCTACTGAAGAAGTCTGTCCTGCTGATATTCCACAGGATGTTGCAGAAAGAATGCAAGCTTTAACTGTACGCGCCTTCCACGCATTGAAACTCAATGTCTACAGCCGCGCAGATTTTCTTTTAGATGATAAAGGGAATTTATATTGTCTGGAAGTCAACACTCTTCCGGGAATGACTGCTGCCAGCCTTCTTCCTAAAGAAGCCAATGCAGCCGGAATTGAATATGGAGATTTGTGCGAGCTGATTATTCAGAAATCTCTGGAGGCTCGATATCAATGAAACACATGACTTTAAGAGAAATTACGGCTGCCTGTGGCGGAACTTACTTTGGTGATCCAGAATCTACTGCAAAAGAAGTTTCCAGCGTTGTCATCGATAGCCGCAAAGTAACGCAAGACAGCCTCTTTGTTGCCATTCGCGGCGCAAGAGTCGACGGCCATACCTTTATCCCTCAAACCATTGAGGCAGGCGCCCTTTGTGCTCTCTCAGAGGAACCACTCGGAGAAGTTACTTTTCCCTATATTCTGGTAGATTCCTGCACACAGGCACTCAAAGATCTGGCAGAACATTACCGGAAAAGTCTCGACATCAAGGTTGTCGGCATTTCCGGAAGTGTAGGAAAAACAAGCACAAAAGAAATGATTGCCTCTGTCCTTTCCCAGAAATACAACGTATTAAAAACAGAAGGCAATTTTAATAACGAAATCGGGGTTCCGCTCACCATTTTCAATCTCCGTGAAGAACATGAAATTGCTGTTCTGGAAATGGGCATCAACCATTTTGGAGAAATGACCCGATTGGCAAAAATGGCGCGGCCGGATATCTGTGTTATCACCAATATTGGTGTAGCTCATATGGAACTCTTAGGTTCCCGGGACGGCATCTTAAAAGCCAAAACAGAAATGTTCCAGTATATGAATCCAGACGGCACCATTATTTTCAACGGGGATGATGATAAGTTAATTACCTATTCCCCGGAAAACGGCATAACCCCAATTTATTTTGGACTTGGCGAGAACTCCAGCTATCGCGCAGAACAGATTGCAAACAATGGACTTCGCGGAACAAATGCAACTTTTGTCACTCCAAAGTCCAGATTTTCTGCACATATCTCCATCCCCGGAGAGCATATGGTGCACAATGCACTGGCAGGAATCGCAGTAGGCTATGCACTCGGCATGAGCGACGCAGAGATCAAAGCCGGCATCGAAGCTCTCAAACCACTTGCCGGCCGCAATCACCTAATCGAAACAAATACATATACCATTATTGATGATTGCTACAATGCTAATCCTATTTCTATGAAAGCATCTATTGACGTACTGTCTAAAGCAGATACTCGAACCGTTGCTATCCTCGGGGACATGGGCGAATTAGGTGCTAAAGAGAAAGAAATGCACTACGATGTTGGTCAACATACTGCAACAGCTGGTATTCATGTACTAATATGTATCGGCACTCTATCAGAAGAACTTGCGCGCGGTGCAAAAGAAACCGGATGCAATATTCAAATTTATCACTATCCAGATCAAGAACATTTCTTTGCAGAAATGTCTTCTATATTAGAAAAGAATGATACAATTCTAGTCAAAGCATCCCACGCTATGGCTTTTGAAAAAATTGTAAAAAAATTGGAGCGAGACTAATCAATCTCGCTCCTTTATTTTTTTCGTTTTTCTCTTAACTCTCTAAAAAATTGTTTCATCATCTGGCTGCATTCTTCGCCCAAAACTCCGGTTGTCAATTCCACCTGATGATTAAATTCTTTCACATCTAACAAATTTAAAATTGATCCTGCACATCCGGCTTTGGGATTCATACATCCAACTACAACTCTTTTCACTCGTGCCTGAACTATAGCTCCTGAACACATCTGACATGGCTCTAGTGTCACATAGAGTGTGCAATCCTCCAATCTCCAATCACCCATTTTTTTACAGGCTTTTCTTATCGCCTGTACCTCTGCATGCGCCAATGCATTTTTATCAATCGTACGTCGATTATACCCACGTCCGATAATCTTTCCTTCATAAACAATGACACAACCAATAGGAACTTCTTCCAGTGCATATGCCTTCTTCGCCTGCCTGATTGCCTCACGCATATATTTTTCATCCATCTTCCTTTGTTCTATTTCTTCTTGAGTAATTTGACTTTCCATTCCATTTCACTCCTACAATTATTTTATTTTTAAGGCATAGAACCTCTTTTCATGAATACACTTATAAAAAGACAAGACCAGAGGTACGAACGACTTATGAATACCGGAATTTTCTATTTATACGAATTTAAAGATACGCACAAACTCCGCAATACAGGTTTCTTAAAACTTACCAAACAAGAACACTCCTGTTTTCTTCAATTTCACGCTCGCAGTGTCCCTGTCACCTCACAGGATTCCAGCATGCTTTCCGCTTTCTATCTGAACACAGAAACCATAACCGCCAAACAGCTTTGTAAAATTCCCTGCCTGGATCAAACCATCTCCGACAAGGTTATTGTATCAGAATTAGATTTCCCTTCCAAACATACATTGAATGAAATAGATGGTTTCTTTTTAGAACTACCTAACGGAATTTTTCTTGCAGCAATGTCTCCAAACATCTGCTTTGATTCACAAAAAATACTCTACACAGCAGATGAAATCAAGCCAGCTATAACAGAACAACCAGCCGCAAGCGAACCTCCGACTATATCAGAACAGCCGAACGTAAACGAACCTCCAACTATATCAGAACAGCCGGACGTAAACGAACCTCCGACTATATCAGAACAGCCGGCTGCAGCTCTGAAAACAGTTCGGAAAATTCAACGAAGAGAATTAACCTGCCTTCCCCGTCACTACTGGAATCTGGCCAATAACAGTTTCCTTCTTCATGGTTATTATAATTATAACCATCTCCTTCTGGTTGAAGAAGATGGTCATTATTGGCTTGGTGTTCCAGGAATTTATGACCCAAAAGAAGCTCATGCCGCTGAATTATTTGGCTTTTCCAAATTCACCGATGCTTACAATCAACAATTGGAGCTTTCAGACGATGAATGCAGCATACAAGGAACCTTTGGCTACTGGTGTCGTTTCTTACGATGATGTTTCACAAAATTGCTTTCATTTCCTGATAAAGACGTTTTGCATAACTATCTGTCATACCACAAATAAAATCTGTCACCAACAGCAGGCGGAGATAAAGTTTCTCTGCCTCGCTTTTCCCTTCTGCCTGTCTGCGGTACGCATTGCGATAATTATCGGAAATAAAGGAAATCATCCGCTTATCAATTGTTCCCATCGGCACGTCTGTATCATAATACAATACTGCATGTACAAACTGCTCTAATAAGAAATCCAACATCACTGATTCTATGATCTCCATCTTATAAATATCCTGCGAACAAAATACCTCTTTATATGCCATCGTTCCCAGCAGATCCATCAATTTTTCTCCATACGTTCCGTAAAACAAATCATGGGGATATCTGCCTGCCATAATCGCCTCATAATTCGTTGTAAACCCATAGGTTGCACAATTAATCAAAAATCCCTGTATCTGCACGATCCAGTTCTTCACCGCATAACTTTCCGGATGACGAATCCCTTTTTCGCGGCCTCTTGCATATAAAGTCTGTAATTTCTCCAACGAGTTATACCCCTCATCACCATAGCAAAGGATCAATTCATACAATGCATCCTCCAACATCTGATAAGAAATATATCCCTTCACAAACGCATCTTCTATATCCGCAGTCTTATATGCCAGATCATCCGCAGCTTCCAGAATATACGTCAGCGGATGTCTGTTAGAACCTGCTCCTGTCTCCCTCACAATTTCCTCAAATATCTTTTCATCGGCATAATAGTAACCCATCTTTTTATCTTTGATATTTCCAGTTGTCTCATCAATCTTAACCGAAGATATTGGATATTTAATAATTGTATTGAGCAAGGCATAGGTAAGATTCATTCCATGTTCATCAACCAGATAATGCAGTTTCGTTACCAACCTGAGAGCTTGCGCATTGCCTTCAAAATGATAAAAGTCCTCCCGCATCTGCTCCGTTAAAATCTCCGATACAGGAATTCCCTTGAATTTCAATTTCGTTAGATTACGTGCAAACCACTCGCGGATTTCTACTTCTCCAAAATGTCCAAATGGGGGATTGCCAATATCATGAATCAGACCAGCACACTCCAAAATATGACTGATGTCCTCTTTCATCTGAGATGTAAATCCGGTATCCTTATGATACTTTAAAATATTTTCTCCAATGTTCTGCCCCAAAGACTTTCCCAAAGAGGAAACTTCCAACGAATGGGTCAGCCTTGTTCTGATAAAATCACTTTTATCCAGAGGAAATACCTGGGTCTTATCTTGCAAGCGGCGAAACGATGCACTCCCAATAATTCGATGATAATCTTTCTCAAATTCACTTCTCAAATCTGTCGACTTACGGGCGCTGGAAAAACTTCCACGCGCCCGCTTTGTTGACAATAACCTGCTCCATTCCATTTATATTCTCCTAATCTAGATAAATCGGGGGTTCATAGTCTTTTCCAAGCAAGGCCTTCTTTCTCTCTTGATATCCGAGAAATGCCCATTCTGTCATATCTGTCCACTGATGTTGTTTCCGATCATAGACTTGCACATATCCGATTCTAGAAGGATGCATTCGCACACTGTTGGTCTGATACTCTCTGCCCGTATATGGATTCATTTCCCCAACCGATAGGTCTTCCTCTGCATCTACATGCTTGATCACTGGTTCAAAATCCTCGGAATCCGGCGTGATCACCTCTCTTGCCGTTTTCTTTTCTACGGGTTTTTGTTCCTCTGTTTTTCTTTCTGTTTTCTTATCATCATTATTCCGACGCATACGGCGCAGGAAAATTCCTCCTGTGTGGAATATATCTTTTTTCTCTTCTACCGTTTTTTCTTCTGTATCCGTCTCCTCTCTTGCCGGCTCTGCGATTTCCTCAGCTGCCGCCTCTTTTACAGATTCTATTTCCGGTTGTACTTCCACCGCTTCCGGCGTTTCCTCTATTGGCACCGATACCTCTGCCACCACTTCCGGCTCTTCTGGCTCTTCTGGTTCCTCTCCTGACTCCTCTTCCAGCTCCTTCAGCTCTTCATGAATCTCATAAAGTTCACCGATCGTCATATCCCGCTCATCTCCGGCAGTCTGTTCTTGTACTTCAATCGGCATTGCTTCAACAGCCTCAGGTTCCGGTTCTTCATCAAATACCAGCGTCTGCTGATATACATCTTCTTCCTCTTCCTTTTTCCGTTTGCCACGCTTATGATATGTGCCTGCATTCGCATACTGCATAATCTTTTCATCTTCAGCAGGATCCGTAGGGAAAATACTCAGACGAAACGGACAATCTAAAATAGCCGCGATCATGCGCATATCCTTCTCTTGAAAATTATCTCTTCCAAGACGCTGGGTCAGATTCTGCCGGGACATCGCCTTCCCTGTTCTCTCCTGTATCAACTCTGCCAGCTCTTTGATTGTCATGTTCTTGCGGCTCAATATAATCTTAACTTGCTCCCCAAATGATAAACCTTCCATTATAAAAAACCTCCTTATCGTTTGCATCTATACTCGGGCAGTCTATAGAAACTTTTTCATTGCTTCATAAATCTATCCTTTTCCCTTTTTCATTCTATCAAATCAATTTTCAAATGTAAAGAGGCCAGATGAATTTCTCCATCTGACCTCATTTTTTTCTAAAATGTCACAAAATAATTGCGCATCTATTTTCCCAGGTATTCTTCTAAAGTAAGTCCCTGTTCCGTAATCTCCCGGGCAGCTTCTTTTCCCACATACCGATAATGCCATGGTTCATATACGATCCCTGTAACCGCTGATTTATCTACCGGGTATCTTAAAATAAATCCATATTCCCAACAATGTTCAGCAAACCATTTCGCTTCCGCAGTCTCTGCTTGCCGTTCATCTAGCTCTGCAAATTCCGCAGAAGTAATGTCCAACGCCAATCCGGTTGCATGCTCGCTTGTTCCGGGAACAGCAACCGACTTCGCTGTTTCATCGTATGCATCCAGAGGCGTATAGCCCTGGGCAATCCATGTCACCATCGTTTCATTAAAAACTTGACGCTGATATTCATAATCTCTGTATGCAGAACAGATATAAGGGTTTAGTCCATCGGCCCGGATATCTGCCAGCATCTCTTTCAAATCATCCACAATTCTTTGATCTACATACATCCCTTGTTCAATCTCTACGAGTTTCGGTTCATATTCTTTTGACAATGGATACGCTTTATTTACTAATGTCAGTTTCCAATCTTCCTGCTCCGACGCCAGCGATTCTGCGTTTAATTTTGCCGCCTCCACCGCATCAACCACCTGTACCTGCGGTTCTTCATTTTCTATCTGTTCCGGCACTTGCTGCTGTACTGTATTTTGTATTTTGTCCGATGTTTCATCCTCTTTCTCTTTTTCTCCGGCTCCGCCGAATACAGAAAAACAAATTCCACCGCACACGAATCCAATCACTACACCACAGAGCAGAATTCGTTTCATGCGCACTTCCACGTTCTTATTTTTATCTATACCCATATTTATAACCCCAATTGAATTACTCGAATGTCCGGCTCGATTTCTGTATCTGTCGAACAAACTGCTACCTTATATGCTCCTCCCCCCAACTCGGTTTCCATATAATAAAACGGAACCGAAAACTCTTCCGGCTTATGGAGAAATACCGATGGATTTCCTAAACGGATTTCAAAAGAATTCATCTCCATCGCCATCCCCTTTCGTGTTGCCTTCATAAAGCTCTCTTTCAACACCCAATACCGATAAAATAACTCTTTTTGCTGTTCCTCGTTTCTTTCCCCTACTATATACTGATATTCCGATTCACAGAAAAAGTGCTTCGCAATATTTAAATTAACTGCTCGCACCTTTTCTACATCGCACCCAAGTAAAATCTGCGCATCATTTTTTTCTCCGTCAACACTGACAGAACAGAGCACATAACTTCCGGAATGAGAAAAATTAAACACCGCTGTTTCATCCAACTGATACACTTGTCTCATTTGCGCATAAACAGACCACACTCCTATACTCTGAGCTTTCTTTTTCATCTGTTTCAAGCGATCTGCCTTTTCCTGTCTCCGCTTCGGTGCTTGCAGATAATACTTTTCATAACATGCCTCCTGCATAAGAGGTTCTATATTAGCTGCCCACGTTTGTATCATTCTTCCTGACCCACTCTTTATTTCATATAACGCAATTCAAACGTATCAATCGTAATCGGCTTATTAAATAATGTTCCCTGCACATATTCACAACCCAATTCTTTCAGCATATTTAACTGATCCTGAGTCTCAACACCTGCTGCAGTTACTCTCGCTCCCAATCTTCGACATACATCAATTACCGCCTTGGCTACAATCTGGCTACGGCTGTTTCCTACAATATCAGAAACAAGACTCTTGTCCATCTTTAATCCATCAAATTCCATAATGGAGAGAATTGAAAAACTGGAGTCCTTCTCCCCAAAATGATCCAATGTTACCCGGATATTTGCCTTACGCATCTTGTTGCTCGTCTCTGCCAGCATCTCCTGGTTCATTCCATGAGCAGATTCCGACACTTCCACTTCAAGATATTCGCATGGCACTTGATACTTCTCCACTAACTCCAACATCTGATCTGCCATGCTTTCATGCCGCAGTGTTGCCCCTGCAAAATTAACAGAAATCGGAAGCATCGGCATTCCTTGTTCTTCCCATCGGGCAAGTGTTTTGCAAATCTGCTCAAACACATAAATATCTAAATAATGTGATAACTTTGTTTCTTCCAATAGTGTGATATATCTTCCTGGATTCATAATACCAAGATCTTTATGATGATAACGTACAACAGCTTCTGCGCCTACCGCTTCTTCTGTTTCAGCATCCATGATCGGAAGAAGACATACTATAAAGTTTCCATTTTCCAGATCATTTAATAAATCTTCCTTGATGATTGGCTCATGATGCCCTTTTTTCAAATGCTTATGATACTTTTGCTTTTCATCACGCATCATATTTTCAGCACCAGAAATCACACTACTTACATTAATATCAACTTTTTCCCATGCATATCCCATTGACGTAAGACCAAGGCTGATATTCTCCAACCTTTCATGGGCACGGTTCACCTGCTTCATAAAGGTTTCATAAGAAATATCTTCGGAAATAGCCAGAAATTCATCTCCGGTCAGACGATATACAGCTCCCGGACGAAAATACTCTTCCAAGAGTTCTCCAACCCGGATCACCACTTCATCCCCGTATTCTCTGCCGAATTCTTTATTAAAGTTCTTCAAACCATTGATATCCACTGACAATGCCCCTAATGACTTTAATTCTTTTTGCTCATCCTGTGCAAGATAAGACACAAAACTATTTCGATTCAGCAGCCCTGTCAGATCATCATGATAACTTAAATATTCCTGCTGTTTCTGCATCTTCTGCATGATAATTATCTGAGACAGTATCGGAAGCATTGCCTCAAGCAACTCTAGTGTACAACCTCCACGATGTACCTTCACCGCTGCCAACACCGCTGTCACCCCTTCTTCCAAGGGACGCTGTACACTATAACTTTCTTCTGTTGTATCCAACACTTCCTGCTTTATCCACTTTGGCCATTCTTCCGTATCCAGCAGCTTTATCCGATCTCTCTGCCATTGTACATTTTCTGCACACCATTCATAAATTGTCAGTATTTCATATTCGTCCTTCTCAATATAATAAACGTATTCTGAATCGTAATAATTTCTCACCTTACTCAGAACCTCATTCATAATCTCAAGAATTGAACGAAGTGACTGTTTTTCACTCATAATAACACTCCCACACCGGTCCTTTCCCGGTAAAAAAATTTCCCTTCTTGGTAAATAAAAACTATGTTTATTGTAGTATAATCCTTCTGAAATTGCAATAAAGTTACTCTTGCTTCTCCTCTTTTTTCTTGTCCTTTTCTCCCACAATTCTCAGAAAATCTCTGTCCTGTTTCTTCCTCTGTGGTACAAAACGTGCTACAATATTTCCCTTTCCACGATTTTTCACATAAACATATCCAAAAACTGAAAATACAACTGCTCCAATAAAATTCACAATTAAATCTTTCATCGTGTCAATTAAACCAATATCCAGATAACCGCCGATTCCCAGCTCCTTGCCATTTATGACAACCGACCGAATAGGATCAATGACGGATACGATATTCCTTCCGTCAGGATTTAAAGTTACTGACCGAATCGCCTGAATCACCGTATCTTTCTGCATATCCAATCCAAAGATCATATCCATTCCAAACTCAAAAAACTCCCATACAACACCAATTGTCATAGAAAAACAAAATGCTACAATCGCGGTAAATAACGGAGATAATTGAAATGTCATCCGATCACTTCGATTCAACAAATCTACCATAGAAAATCCAATTGCCGCCGCAAGAAATCCATTAATCGTATGCAAAATCGTATCCCACATCGGTATCATGATATAATACTCTCGGATTTCCCCCAAGATTTCTGCAGAAAATATAAATATCAAAATCAAAATTTCCAAAACAGTAGGCAATTCAATCTTTAATGTAACCTGAATCAAACTCGGCATAATCAAAAGAATCAACGTCAAGATACAAAGAAAGAAATTCTCATAATTCCCATTTAAAAACTGTAAAATCATTGTCACGATTACAAGAATTCTCAACACAAAATATACAATAAAAGAGCTCTTATGCTCTCTCAATTCCATATCCAGAGCTTTTTTAATATTCTTCATTCTATTTCCAGTTTGTCTCTTATCTTTCGACATACTAATAATATCCTTTCCTTAGTTATATATTGATGCTACCTTTTACAATGAAAAATGTCAATATCTGTTAGATTCATTTTACAACTTAAGAATTGAACGCTATAATATGAAATTAGGGTCTAAAAGATATTATATTATACAAAGGGGGATATATTGTGACTTCAGCACAATTTGATTATTCATTTCAAACAAAAACAAACCAAACTGCCCTTCATCAAGGCTTTCGTGATGGTATTCCCATTGGTCTTGGTTACTTTGCAGTTTCATTTTCTCTGGGAATCGTCGCACGTAATGCCGGACTTTCCCCGTTTCAAGGATTTTTAACCAGTGCATTATGCAGTGCGTCTGCTGGAGAATATGCCGGTTTTACATTGATTGCTGCAATGGGAACTTTTTTAGAACTCGCAATCATAACATTTATTACAAATGCTCGTTATCTTTTAATGAGCTGTGCACTTAGTCAAAAGGCTGATCCAGATATGCCTCTTAGACATCGCCTTCTAACTTCCTTTTATATTACAGATGAATTATTTGCTATCTCCATCGCACGTCCCGGTGTTTTAAATCCTTATTATTTCTATGGAGCCGTATTGATCGCCTCTCCTTGCTGGGCAACTGGAACTGCCCTTGGAGTTATTGCGGGAAATCTTATGCCACTGCGCCTTGTCAGTGCATTCAGCGTTGCCCTCTACGGAATGTTTCTAGCAGTTATCATTCCTCCGGCACGCAAAGATAAGGTCATTGCCGGGTTGATTGTACTTGCCTTTCTTTCCAGTTTTTGTGCAACATACTTGCCGGTAATCTCAAAAATTTCCGGTGGCACACGTACTATTTTGTTAACTGTAGTTATTTCTGCAGTAGCAGCACTCTTATTTCCAAGAAAATCAGAAACATCCAAGGAAGGCGGTGAACAAGCATGACAACTTACAGAATCTATATTTATATTTTTATCATGGCGGCTGTATCCTATGCAATTCGTGTTCTGCCAATGACATTCATACGCAAGCCAATTACAAATCAATTTATACAATCTTTTTTATATTATGTTCCTTACGTAACATTGGCTGTTATGACCTTTCCGGCAATCATCGAGGCAACTCAGAGCCCATTTTCTGGTCTCATTGCATTGCTGGTCGGCATGACTGCCGCATGGTTCGGCGCTGGATTGTTTAAAGTGGCCGTCTCTTGTTGTACAATTGTATTTCTGATTGAACTGTTGTTATTATGATAAAAGATCATAGAAACTTGACATTCTGACAATAAGGGGGCAGATGTAACTCGTCCGAGTCACATCTGCCCCTTATTTTAGAACGAGCTATTTTCCAATAG
>Garnier_p1__coassemble_887_pt1 | contig 20313 bp, 16 predicted proteins | sample Garnier_p1__metabat2_high_PE_025 | metagenome-assembled genome bin Garnier_p1
ATTATGATATCATCTCTTTTTTCACCGAAATATACTTTTCTCCATTCTATTAAGAGCCAAACATTTTCACTATATTATTACTTTATTTATTGTTTTTACGTAATTTCAAGAGCAACAATATAGCTGCACTTCCAACCAAAAGTACAGATGTAAGCACAATTGGTGCTTGATCCCCTGTTTTCACAGGAACATTCTGTGATGGCTTTGGATTTGGATTTGCATTCGCATTCGGCTTTCCAGCTTGATTTGTTGTTTCATTGTTTTCTTCTTGCACTTCTTCCTCATCCCACGCTTTTGTACCTTCAATTACAATTGATGCATTCAAATCCTCTTTAAAATTCTCATCATTTGACATAGATTCTGCTACATTGTATGCAATTTCATTGATTGGCGTCAACGTCTCATCCGGAATCAATGCACCCAACTCCTCTACTGCATTAATCAACTGGCCTCCATCCAATGTATATCCATCTGCTGGATGCGCAACATAAGATAAACTTCCTGCGTCTATTCCATCTGGCTTATACTGTTCTGTATCTTTACCATACTTTTCTTCATACTTTACCTCTCTCTTACTACATGATTTGCTTAAATTCAGACAGAAGTATAGCACTTATCTCCAAACTTGTACGGACATTTACATCGACTTAACAATGTTTAACACTAAACACACAAAACCGTGCTGCCAAAGAACTTGCCAGAATAATGAACCCTATGCATTCACCACATAATATGTAATTGTACATGGTTTTAATACAATCGTTCCTGCTTTTGTCTCTTCTCCATTCAATTCCGGTATTTCGCCATTTTCCCCGGCAATGATCGGCTGATCATTCAACTTAATTTCCTGACTCCGCAACGTATCTGCACTTAACGTATAGCGCACGCCTTCCGGTACGTGAACAATCGTCTCTTCCCCTCTGCTATTATTGATCAACACATAACACACACCTGGTTTTCCATCTTTTCTACTGTGCGCATAAACATGTGCCCCTTCACAAATTTCTTCTTTTGTATCATACACCGTTGTACCTGCCAACCTGCTATAAAGCAATCCACCCCAATATTGTGGTCTCGGCATATGTGTTTCTGCATCCAACAATCCATAAGCGCTGCTCGCCAATGTATTATGGAAAATAATTCCTTTTGTATTCACATTAAATCTTGCCAATTCATCCACATAACGAATTGTTTCCACATAAGTCGGCGCCCATGTATTTCCTCCACAGGCTGCATCTGCACTCTCTGTAACCCACATTTCCGCACCAGGCGCATATTTATCACGAATCACCTCATTATAATGCAGATCTTCCATCGTTGCTGCCAAATAAGCTTCCGTAGTAACTGCATCAAAATCAAAGTGTGCGCCAAACATCTGCCCACGTTCACTAATCCCATTATAACTATGATAACTGTAATAATCCGGAACCTCTTTACAGCACTTCATAATATCTTCTGTAGCAAGCAACAACGCTGCCATACCACCAGCTGCCGCTCCACGCTCATTCTCAGCAGAACATGGTCCAACCAGCTTTGTTTCCGGATGATTTTCGCGCAGCCATTTTGCAAACAAATCATAGTCACGGCCATAATCTTCTAACGTATATCCTTCCGGAAGGCACATACCGTTTAGCATATTCGGCTCATTCATAAATTCTGCATAATCAATCGTCATGCCTTGTTCTTTTGTATAGTTCCACAGCAGCTCTGCCTGCTCCGGTGTCCACGCACCTTTTCCATCCTCATGCACACCAAAACTATTTGCAACACTGATCAAAATCTGTCCACCAATTTCTTTCACAAAATCCAGAGCACCTTGCCACTGTTCTTTTGTAAGAACAAACTCAAATCCCTCCGGTACTATTCCATTCGTATGTCCATCAAAATCATAATATGTACGAGTTGCCCAGCTTCCGCTAAAACGCACAACCACTGGTCCCAATGCTTTTGCAAAAGAACGGATCCGTTTATCATACAGATTAATCGCCGGCACCTTTGCTTGCATTTTTGCAAGCATTGCCATCATATCTTCCATCTTATCACAAGTCGGAAACGGCTCTTCACCGGAAATTTGTTTTTCTGTATACGGTACCCAAAAAGTACCACCTGTTAACTCTGTCATTTCAATATTATAACTTTGCATCCGGCTGTCCATTTCACGGATCACTTCCAGATTTGCAGGATTCAATGTTAATTCAATACTCATATTTATACCTCTTCTTTATTCTTGTTCTTCTGCACGTAAAGTTTCCAACTTCTTCTCATTCTCTTCCACACGTTTTTTATTTAACGGATAAAAGAACATGAACAACAACGTCAAAACAAAACATGCCAGAGGAAGACCCACAATAATATTAAATAGCGACTGTCTGACTGCTTCTGTCTGAGTAACTGCCAGCTCATTATATCCAATCCAAGTCAATGCCCATCCGCCAATACCTGTGCAAACTGCACCTGCCATTTTTCTAACAAAACTAGCCATCGCATATACAGTCCCTTCCACACGGTCACCGGTTTCCAAATAATGATTATCTACACAATCATTTGTCATTGCATAACTTACCATACCCATAATTCCAATTCCAAAGAACGCAAAGAAAATAAGCCCCAGGTATACATATGGATTGCTTACTCTTGTAACAAAAATAACTATATACGCCACAACAGAAATCACAAGACCTACAATACTAACCTCTTTCTTACCATATTTCTTTGCAAGCGGTACCGTAATCGGTGCAGTTAAAATCATACCCAAAAACATAACTACGCTTGCCAGACCAGAAAGAGCCGTGCTTTTAAAATAATCCAAAAACATATATTGATTAAATGCAAAGAAAATCTGAATTGCTGCATACATAAAAATCTGGAATCCGAAACTAAACAATAACGCTTTATCTTTGAAACAGGAAAGAATTACTTTCATATTATTAGAAGACTGTTTTGCCTCCTCAGTTCCCTTATTAGCAATACGAACACGCTCTACACTCCATTTCCAACAAATAAGAATTGTAATGAGGGCCGCAATACCAAGTACTACAGATGCCCAGAAGAAACGTGGTCCACTTGCCACACTATTTCCATCTGCATCCTTTACATAGATCAACATTGGAATCAAAACTCCAAGGATCACGCCACCAACCTGAGCGCCTACATTTCTCCATGTAGATAAACTCGCACGTTCACCACTATCTGCAGTAATTACATTTGACATTGCTCCATAAGGAATGTTCACTGCTGTATAACAAACAGAACCGAACAAAATATAAGTTACAACAAGCCATGCAACTTTTACACCCAATGCAGCGTCTGCCAGAAAATAATTATACATCATACAACTACTGATCACCAACGGTACAGAACCATAAACCATCCAAGGACGGAAACGATCCCCATGCTTATCCGAATGCAAATCCACCATTCTTCCGACAGCTACATCTGTAAATGCATCTACAAAACGAGCCAGCATAAAAATGGTTCCCACAATTGCTCCTGGAACACCCATAACTTTTGTATAAAATACAAGAAGATAACTGTTTGCTAAGGTAAGCACAAGGTTACAGCCCACATCTCCAAGCATATACGCAAATTTATCGCGTATTCCAAATTTTCTTACTTCTGAATTCTTTTGATTCATAATGTAAATCCTCCTTCGTAATCTCGTTGTCTTCATTATACTTTCGAAATATTTCGGAATCAATTTACAAAAACAGGAAACTGTTACCCCTTTTGAAAAATATTTCATCGCTTTTTTGTACAAATTTTTTACTTATAATTTCCAATAGGAAAACATAATAAACAATGCTATAATAAAATACATTAATTATTTTACAGAAAGAGGTGAAATTCATGTCAGATAATCATTCTTTACCGATCAAAACTACCCAAGACCAGTTTCTATCTGCATTTTTTTCATTACTCGAACATCACAGTTATGAAGAGATTAAAATTGTAGATATCTGTCGTGAGGCCAATCTGTCCAGAAAAACATTTTATACATACTTCAAACATAAAGAAGATATTCTGGATTATCTGGCTCAGATTATCAGTCTTTGCTATAGTGCAACAGATGATAAATCCGGTCATTACCATTATTTTAATTTTTTCTACCACATGCAACATTCTGTTGCTTTGCTTCTAAAAAACAACTTATGGTACGATATCAGTAAACGCGTTACAAAACAATATACAGACCTTCTTTATCCTCGCGACTGGAAACAGATCCTTGGAACACAGCTGGATAAAAAAAATTTATTCTTAGAATTCATGAGCTATGGCAGTGCACGCCTGATTGAAATCTGGTGTGAAAATGGATTTCAAGAAACGCCCGAAGAACTCTGCGCGCTTGTGGAACAGATTCAATCCAGTTCCCCTTATGCACAGAAAAATCAAACAAAAGCGCCGGACTGATACTCAATCCGGCACTTTTGATAAAATATATAGTTCTATTTTAAAATTCAAATATCGCTACGCCATATGGGGGAAGTGGATATGCAAACGAATATGGCTGTCCGTCACATTCCCCTTTCTTCGCTTTATAAACAAGCAGTCTCTCTTCACCGGTGCCACCATATCTGGCATCATCGCTGTTCAATACCAACTTATACTGCTTTCCTTTCGGCACACCCACACGATAATCAGGTCGTTCCATCGGCGTAAAGTTGCAAACAAACAACAGATTCTTTTTCTTGTCTTTCGAATGACGTGTAAAACTGAATATACTTCTAAACAAATCATCCTTATTGATCCAGTTAAATCCTTCCGGCTCTGTATCCAACTCATACATCGCACGATTTTTCTTATATAAGTGAAGCAAATCCTGCATCCAGTTCTGAATCGCTTGATGCGGCTTCTCAGCCAGCAGATACCAATCCAGTTCACGCTCCTCGCTCCATTCCCGAAGCTGAGCGAACTCCTGTCCCATAAACAAAAGCTTTTTGCCCGGATGCCCCATCATATAAGCATATCCAGCCTTTAGGTTGGCGAACTTATCAAATCCAAGTCCAGGCATCTTATTCAACATAGAACACTTCAGATGAACGACTTCATCATGTGACAGCACCAATATATAATTCTCACTATATGCATACTCCATCGAAAACGTCATCATATAATGTGCGTTTTTACGGAACAAAGGATCTAATTTCATATATTCTGTAAAATCATGCATCCAGCCCATATTCCACTTCAAGCTGAACCCCAGACCATCTTCTTCCGGTGAACCTGTTACCTTCGGCCATGCAGTAGATTCTTCCGCAATCATCATACTGCCTGGATTTCTCCCCAGAACTACTGAATTCAAATGCTTAAAGAAATCAATCGCCTCCAGATTCTCATTGCTGCCATACTTGTTCGGAACCCACTGTCCATCTTGTTTTCCATAATCCAGATACAACATAGAGGCAACCGCATCTACACGAAGTCCATCCACATGATAATGTTCAATCCAGAGCAATGCATTTCCAATCAAGAAATTCTGCACTTCCGGTTTCGAAAAATCAAAAATCTTAGTTCCCCAATCCGGATGCTCTCCCTTTCTCGGATCCGCATATTCAAATGTCGGAGTTCCATCAAAATCAGCCAGTCCATGTGCATCCTTCGGAAAATGTGCCGGAACCCAATCAAGGATAACACCGATTTTATTCTTATGCAGATAATCAATCATATAGGCAAAATCTTCCGGAGTTCCGTAACGTGATGTTGGTGCGTAATACCCCGTCACCTGATACCCCCAAGATCCATCAAACGGATGCTCTGCCATTCCCATCAACTCAACATGAGTATACCCCATCTTCTTTACATAATCTGCAATCGCAACTGCAAACTCGCGATATGTATAAAATCCTTCATCTTCTCGCCCCGGATGACGCATCCAAGAACCCAGATGCACCTCATAGATTGACATCGGATTCACCTTATTGTCCCATTCTTTTCGCGCATCCATCCACGCCTTATCCGTCCACTTAAAATGAGAAATATCTGTAACACGCGACGCTGTTCCCGGGCGTCGCTCTGCATAATTCGCAAACGGATCCGCCTTAAACAGGCGCTTCCCTTGCTGAGTTTCAATGCAAAACTTATATAATTCCCCTTCTTTTACCCCAGGCACAAAACAAGTATAAATCCCCATCGGTTCCTGCCGTTCCATATAATTCGCGTCAAAATCCCACTCGTTAAATTCACCGATTACCGATACTCGCTTTGCATGCGGCGCCCACACAGCAAAATATACACCTTTTACGCCATCTTTCGTAACTTCATGAGCACCCATCTTTTTATAGATCTCATAATGCGTTCCCTGCCCGAACAGATACTGGTCCAGTTCCCCAATCTCGTACGGCTGCAGTTCTTTCTTTCCGTTATTTTTCTTCTTCATAGCACACCTCGCCGCTCATTCTTGATATATATGTACATTATACTTTAACTAGATAAAAAATAAAAGGGAAAAACAAAAAAATCACGTTTCACTAAACTTGCTGCCCAACAAGAAAAACACAATAGAAACCCCAATCATACAAGCCACCGCTATCTTTCCCTGCATGGAAGCTGCCATCGCCAAGAGTTCTCCCAAAACCGGAATACTTAACACAACTTTCCCCAGTAGATATTCATATTCCACCGGCATAGGATCATTCTGTTTATTGGCATCCCCTTTTGTAATGAACTCCCCGGACACCGTATGATTTTCCACCACTCGATGCGTAATAATCGCTCCGGTATCAGCCGCACTGTAAAACGCGATCACATCTTCCTTCTGAATCTCCGCAGCCGGTGTACTTTTTACATACACCAGACTTCCTGTCGGAATCGCAGGCGCCATACTTCCACTGATCACATGATAGACCTGATATCCGAAAATTCTCGGAACAGTAAGTGGCACACAGACCGCAATCACAAGCAATAATAATACGAGTCCAATCCCATTTAACCACCTTCCTGTCTTTTTCTGTCTCTTATTTTTCTTTTTTTTCGCCATATATCGTTTCCTGCCATCTCTCTTATTTTATATTCCGCAGAAGAAAGACTAAATCAGCAAAAACCTGCCGCTTCTGCGACAGGCTTCCTCTTCGTTTAGTTCTTTTTCTTTTTATAATATATCACCATTCCAACAATTCCCGCAACTGCAAGAAGTGCAATTAGTGAACCTACAACAATCGGCATCACGCTGGTTTCGCGAATGGTATCCTCCTCCAGCTCTCCCTTTGCTAACGGGACCTCTTCTTCATCCAAATCTACAAGATCTCGAGGCACTTCTTCATCTTCAACCTCAACCGTATCTCCTTCTGCATTTCCACCTGCATTTTCATCAGCAGCTGCTCCCCCTGCCGCTGCCGCTCCCTGTTGTGCCGTACCAGTTCCTGCTGCCGGAGTTGTAACAACAGTAGTCCCTCCATCTACAGTCACTGTCACATTTCGAATCTCCGAAGCCGGTGCATATTCGAATGGGAAAACATTGTCCGCTTCATTCTCACTCAACGTCTTTGTCAGATTATATGCCTGAGGCAAATATCCTTCAATGTACTGAAACGCAACCACCGGACGATCTCCTACAGACCCATAATATGTTTTACTTGGTGCAAGCTCATTTCCATTTTCATCCAAATACTGCACCGTATATGCAACCATATCTCCCAGCACACCATATGCAACGACATAATCTTCATCTCCGGTCACCTGCACCTGGTCTGTAATAAAGGAATTGCTATTATCTTCACCACTTCTGCGGATTCCTTTTGCATAATATTTATCATCCTTTAGTGTCAGTTGATCTCTCCAGTCGAAATTGACATAATCCCCGTATTTCAGTTCTTCCCGAACAATGCGATCTCCATCCGCAAATGTTCCCTGCTTTCCGGCTGAAAGCGTAACAGAATATGTATAAGGATGTTCCTCAGACGGTTCTTCCGGTTCTGCCGCCAAAACCCCCTGAGCCAAAATCCCTGTCAACACCAGTACAGATAAGAGACCCTTTATCAGTTTATTTCTTCTTTTCATGTTTTCGGTCCTCCTTCTGTTTCTTCTTAACTGCCAGAACAATTAAAATCAATGCAACTGCAAGTGCTGCAAGTGAAACATATAGCATAACATTCGAATCATCTCCGGTTTTAATAATGACCGCTCCGTTCCCCGGCTGCTTTGTAACTTCCGTTGTCACAATCTGATCTTCCGGCGCCTCCTCAGCCGCAAACTGCATATCCATTTTTGCAAGCTGTGTCTGATACTCATTTCCAAACGTTTCACCATCCAGAGTCACTTTTAATCCAACTACACCGGATGCCCCGCTCGTAAGTCGTCCCAGATAAAAGGTCTCTCCCAGTGACTCGCTTACCTTATGAAGCCCTTCGCCTTCTTTCACATCATCGCCACCAACAGAATCACTGTCAAAGATAACAGTCTCTTTACCATCTCCCCCTGTATATGTCAACAAGTATGCATATGCACCGCCTGATGCAGCAGTACTATCTTCCATACTCTGTACAATTTCATTAGACATATACCAATCGGATTCCTTTTTATGTTTATTTGTCAGATGAATCTGCATTTCTGCAGTATCTCCCGGCTGCATTTCATAGATTACATCGTCCAAATCTGTATTATCAAAATTACTCTCCATGCCCTTGCCGTTAAAAGATACCTCCCAGTTTTCGCTTCCGGAAATTGTCTCTGCCGAAGCGCCCATAGGGACGGCAGCCACCAGAGCAACGGTCAGAATAAAACTCAATACACTTTTTTTCATGACTATCTCCTCCCTACTCTACTGCCGTAATTTTATTTCCATCCATCGTCACATCGACACCCCATGCACTCTTCATTGCATCTGCCGCATTGTGATTCTGAACTGCATCTACTTCCGCTTTCACATGGAACGTATATCCATCATAAGCATATACCGTTGTTGTAACCTGACTTCCATCTACAACCTTTGTTTCCGTCTTCATTTTAGAAGCCACCTGCTGATCAATTCGGATGGTATCTGTCAAAAGCGTTGTCACTGCTTCCGGAGCCAGCGGCTCTGTATAATACCACACAGAACGTTCTGCCGTAGCGGCACCTTCATCTTCGATCCATCCGCCTTCCGGATTCAGATTCAAATCAATATACGAAGGAGAAAGTGTTGGATCTTTACTTCCTTCCTCATCTGTCCAACTCTTATAAATCCGGACGCGCACATACTGATCAATATCACCGGTATTTGTCACTGACAACTCTTCCTGATACTCTTTTCCCAATTTAATTTTTTGTTCCTGTAAATGTCCAAGTAATGCGCTTCCCTCTTTTGAAGTCACATCCTCCCCATTTTCCATTAACGCTGTTCCAATCTCCTGCGTACGTAATTGTGCAGAATAATGGTCACTGTAATATGTAAGTGCTGCTCTTGTACTTCCTATCGCACTTCCTGCCAGAAGAACTCCTGCAACTGCAAAAAGTGCAATTGTAGACTTATGAAGACGAGAGTTTTTTCTTCTCTTTCTCATTCTTACATTCCTCCTTCATTCACAGCAAGTTCCCAGTCAGCATACGCCTCACCATTTTCATTGTACAGAGCCGGTGTACTTTCCTGTACGACTGCCACATTAAAATCTTCTGCAAATTCTTCCGGAATCTGAATCTTTGCAAATAAAGATCCCGTCTGCTGTCCTGCTTCAACCGGAGCTTTATAATACCAATATCCGTCTCCTCTGTCTTCCCAGCCTTCTCCGCTGATCTGCAGAGCAAACTGACTTCCAGCCAATACCTTCACACGAACAAAACATTCCACATCTCCGGTATTTGTAATCTTAATATCCTTTGTCCAGTTTTCGAATCCTTCTTCTATCTCTGTTGTATTTCCAAGTTCCAATACATGGCCTCCATCCGCAGATACAGAAGTCGTAAAATATGCAATCGCTCCATTCAAACGAATCCCGCCTGCCAAAGCAATCGCCGCGGCTGTCAGCCAGACTTTCTTCATTTCTCGAAATTTCTTCATTCCTTCTGGCCTCCTTTACTCTTGTTCCATTGTGGAATTACTCCAGGTCCAATCTCCATCACCTTCCGGCGCTGTAAACTGGTTCAGCACCCCTGTTCCCGGAATCAATTTTCCATCATAGGTATTTACAAATTTCACAAGCGCTCCGGCTGTGCCTGCCTGTACAGCCTTGTCAGACTGAATCTTAACCGTTACGGAGGTTTCTCCTTCCGGCTGATAGCTTCCACCACTGTAAACTTCTGTCACAGTTACATCCATACCTGCCGGAATATGTTCAACAACTGTAGTCTGAACTCCATCACTATTGAAGGAAAGCGATGCAACATTGCTGTATTTTACACCATCCTTTTCTCCTTCGATCTGGAATACAAAATACCCTTCCTGTGTAATCTGGCTGTATCCGGTAAGTTCTTTTGAAATTGTAAGAGCTCCGTACTGCATTTCCCGCTCCACTTTCAGACCGATCTGCGCATCATAAATCCAGTCATCATTACCACTCTGATAATAATTGTTTCCCGGCAGTGCGGTCAGATACGGAGTAAATTTATAAAGGTAAGAATAATCCTTATTATATGTCTCAGCCGGAACTACAAGATACATCCCCGTTGCCAGCCCCTGGATTGCACCGGTTCCATCCGAAACCTCAAATGCATCCGTTACCGGCGTTGTATCTGTCAGCTTTCCTTCTGCAGTCTGAGCCATCTTCATCCACTCATCCGCTGTTGTTTTATCATGGACCTTATCCAGACCAAGTCCTTCAAATCCTGCAACTTCCGTAAAATCTCCTCCGGCATCCACATCTGCCACTTTGTAAAGACTGATCGGAATCTTCATTTCTTTTAGATCATTTTGATAGTCCTGACTGACCGCTTCCAGATTTACCGTCAAACTACATTTGCGTTCAACATCAATCGGATCCGCCGCATAAGATTTGTAATTTGACAAGGCAAATGCTGAAAAGGCAACTGCACATACAAGCGTTAACGCTGCTCCTTTTTTCCAAATTCCTTTTCTTCTCAACTTATTCCCCTCCTTGCGAATGGTATTTCTTTCTTATAATTAATATCACCAATATAGTAACCGCCAGTCCCAGCAGCAGATAGAACATATAATAGTTCTGTATCGATTCTACCATGGTATCTACCGGTGTCACTTTTTCTTCTAATTCTCCTTCATAAGGAACCCGATGACCTCTCACCAATAAGCGATGCGTATTCACTCCATAAGGCGTACAAGTAAACAATGTCACATAATCCTGACCTTCCTCGACCTGAAGCACCTGCTTCAACGTCTCCATATCATCCTTTTCCACCATCGGTAATATCTGATCCACCTCATATGCCAGATTCTCATCTAATATATGGATATAAAAACGGTCTCCCGTCTTCAACTGATCTATATCTGTAAAAAGTTTCGCGCTTGGAAGTCCACGATGCGCCGACAACACACTGTGCGTCGATTCACCTCCGATTGGAAGCTTCGTGCCTCCCAAATGCCCCACTCCTGTTTCCAGAACTTTATCGCCGGTTCCATGATAAATAGAAAGCTTAACGCGAATCTTCGGTATAGACAAATACCCCATCACGCCGTCTCCGGCAATATTCAGAACTTTCCAATACTCTGTATTTTCCAGTTCCTGCTCCTCGATTCCAAATGCATCTGCATAAATATTATTGACAGCAAAGGAATCATTGTACTTCTGGGCAAGCGCCCATTCATCCGTCAGATTCTCCGGTTCCAACTCCTCCAGTACCGTATCATAATGAGAAATTAATTTTTCCTGTCGATACGTATTCCACTGATTCGCAATCGTCGGATATGCAAGTATGAAAAATCCTACAAGAAACAGAAGGGCGAATAGTACATTCATTATCTTTCTTTTCACGATGCCTGCTCCTTCTTTGTAAGTTTTCTGTCTCGTAAATACAAAATTAAAATAAACACCCCAGTAATCAGTAACCCAATAATTACCCAGAGAAAATAGCTTGTATGAAGACTCAACTGTGTCAGCGGTACCTTTTCATCTTCTACAGCTTCTGCTACGTATGGGACCCGATGTCCTCTCACCATCAATCGATGTGTATTCACGCCGTATGGTGTACAAGTAAGCAATGTTACGAAATCTTGCCCTTCTTCTACCGCCAGAGCATCCGTATCATCCGGCTCTACAACCAGAATCTGATCCACCTCATAGCAAAGGGTCTCATTCAAGACATGGATGAAAAAATGATCTCCTTTTTTCATACGGTCCAAGTCTGTAAACAGCGCTGCACTCGGAAGACCTCTATGAGCAGTAATGACAGAATGTGTACTCTCTCCACCAATCGGAAGAGAACTGCCTTCTAAATGACCTGCCGCCTTCTCCAGCACCTCTTTCGAACTCGTATGGTAAATCGGTAATGAAATACCGATTTTCGGACACTCCACAACTCCCATGATTCCGTCACCTGACAGATTCAAGGCTGCCATGTATTCTGCATCCGGTTCATCTGCTGCCGCCGCAATTGCAAAGGAATCAGGCAGAATACTTGGAACAAGGGCTTCATTGTAAGCAGCTGCACGCTCCAATTCTCCGCTATAATCAATCTCTCCGTTTTCTTCCTTCTCTGCAATTACCTCTTCATAGCTCTTAATCAGTTTCTCCTGCCGGTAAGTATTCCATGCATTTGAAACAAAAGGATACAGCAGCAAGGACAAACCGGCTAAAAATATAAGACTAATTACGATCATACTACCTTTTTTCTTCATCCGGACTCTCCTTATTGTTGTATTTTTTTAATTCCGGGACAGGCGCTGCTGCCCCGGAATTCATAAATTCATTATCACTTCTGATTCTCTATTATTTCTCTGTTTTTTTGCGATTTGCAAAGTACAAAGCTGCTGCTGCAACCATGATCACAATACCACCGATTGTGAAAAGTGTTGTACCAATACCACCTGTAGATGGAAGACCGATAATGTTTGTATCGTTCAATGATGTTTCTGCCGGCTTAAGTTCTGCCTCTGCAGTTGTATTCGCTCTTGTCACTTCTACTTCTGGCTTATCTGTATTGATTGTAAATCCATCCGGTGCTTCAACCTCTTCGAAAGAATATTTTCCAAGGTTCAAACCGTTTACCTGGATCACACCGTCTGCATTTGTTGTCAATCTTGTAGCCTTTGCTTTATCAGCTGTCCAGCTCTGGATATTTCCATCTGCTACTACTGCATACTGTACGCCTGCCTCAGTGTTTTTAAATACTACAAATTTAGCGCCTGCCATTGGTGTTTTTCCTGCATCTTCATATTTTGTAAGTTTGATAGAACCTGTATAGAATGTTACATTTGAATCTGCCTCATGTTTACCATCGCCATATTCCACTGTATTGTTTACTTTTGTTCCTGTAATTGTAACATCATATGTAACAACAACTGCCTTACCTTCATTTCCACCTAACTTACTTGAAAGATTGATTGTCATTGTGTTCTTTGCATCGTCGAATGTTACCATTCCTTCAGTCAGTTCTACCTCTTCTCCACCAATTGTTACTTTTACAGTCTCTTTATCATATGTTGCACCTGTCAAAGTATCTTTCAACTCAAAGCTTTCTACTTCTGAAGGCATAAATGTCTTAATTGTATAAGTAGCTTTCTGTCCGATTTCTACAACATCATCACCATCTGCATCTTGACCTGTTTTTTCAACCGGAATGCTTGTGAACTTAGCTACTACTGCATTCTTATCCTGTGTAGCTGCAACATTGTAATCATATCCTTCTCCATTTTCTGTAGCCTTGTCATACTGTACAGATAAGATCATTGGATTTGTATATGTAACAACTGGTTCTTCTTTGTCAGAAGTATTTGTAGCAAATGCTGCATATAAACCTGCTTCTACGTTAGCTGTCCATGTAGTTCCTGCAACTGTACCATCTGTCAATTTCGTTCCCAAAACAGTTTTTTCTGAATTGAGTGCTGTTTTCTTAGCTTCTACACCAGCTTCAATAAAAGCTTTTGCTGTTGCAAATCCATCAACATTTACACCTTCTACAAACTTATATCCAGATTCTGCTTTTACATCAGGCTCCAGAATCTTATAATATTCTACTGTATTTGTTCCTGTTCCAGCAAGATTTGTAATTGTGATTGTTGATTTTGCATTTGCTGCATTCGCGGTCAGTCCGAGACCCATAATCATTGCCATTGCCATGATCATTGCTAATACTTTTTTCATTTTCTTCATAATGCTTCTCCTTTTCTTTCGAGGTTTCCCTCATTTTTTAGCTGCTCCCTCTTTTTTGTTTGCGACTCAGAAGTCGCTGGAAATATGGTCTCCATACTATTTTCTTTCCAGCACCTCCCTGCGTCTCTTTTTATATACTACCAACGACGCCGCCATCATAAGCAACATGCCGCCGAATAGATACCAATAGATTCCGGTTCCACCGGATTGCGGAAGTTCATAAATCATATCATTTTTAATATGAAGAACTATTTTCCCTCCGGTGTTATCTAGTTTCCACATCTCAGGTTCAGATTCAAGAGTTTCTCCTGTTATTTGATTAATTAAACTTACGTTTCTCTTCTCTACTTTGAAAGCAATTTCATCATCTAACACGTGATATCCCACAGGTGCTTCTGTCTCTTTTAACTTATAGTAACCTGCGGATAAATTCAGTTCTACTTTCGAACTTGATATATCAAATTTCTCATACCCTGATACCGGATTACTTTCCCAGTTTATTTTTCCATCTAACATACTTCCTTTATAAAGAGTAAATTTCGCACCTTCTAACACATTATCATAAGTAGTGCCATGCTTCAAAAGATCAATTTCCACATTCTGTTCCTGATATGAATTAGTTACAACAATATCAGCATTTTGAGCACCCTTGATTGAATATGTACCCTCACCAACATGTTTCCACTGACTCTTACCTGAGAAAGATAACTTCTGTGTTTGCGAATTATATTTTATCGTTCCGCCTGCAATAGAAATCCCATCTATCAGAGCATCTCCGTAATAAAAATGGCAATTTTCTTCCGTTGCCTCGCCAGCTTTAAAAGTTTGCAACTCTTCAAGTGTATTAATTGCATTAATCACAGCGCCTCTCTGTGTGTAAGACAACTGTTCATTTGTCCAAATAAGATATCCATCACTTCCTGTTAAAGATGCTAATATTATTTTGTTATTTCCCATTACAAAATTAGTCTCTTTGTTAGATGTAATAGTCTTTACGTTCGGCTCAAATGTCCAATTACCTTCCTTAACTTCTACAGTTTCTCCAACCCCTTCTGTTGTCACATCATAATCTTCTACATCTTGACCTGTTTCTGTTACTCTATATTCTCCGGTTTTGCACCCTTCTATTTTCCAGGTATATGTATAATCTTTGATATCATCATTCAGCTCAAATTTTGGAGTCACTATTGCATTCTCATCATCTAGTCTTAATGTCTTTTTAAAACTTGCATCCTTTTTCTCAACAACCAAGCTGAACCGACTGGCCAATTGACTGATTTGTTTTGAAGAAAGTCCTGTAAATGTTTTACTTACTAATATGTACGGCAATAAGTCCTCATTTTTCGAACTGTACTTATTTGTAAATTCAAGCGTCTGCGTCTTTGCATTTTCATCTTCTGCGGTACGTTCTGTACCTACTGTAGTCGCAGTTGTATTTCCAGTCTCTGACTGATTACTTGCATTCGTATATTTCCATTCTGTAGATTCATATTCCCATCTGTCGCCGGAATCAGTTTCATATCCAATCTCTTTTACTGTATACTGTGGACCGAAAACCGCGAGATTCCAAGTAAATGTTAGAGAACCATCAGAATTTTTGACAGGCTCTTCCGAATCATTTATGGACTTTTCAATTGTTGTACTCTCACTATCTCCAAGGAAATCACCTGTTACTTGTATTTTAAATGAATCTGCTACTTCTAATGCACTCTCTTCATTTAAGAATGTCTTTTTAACAGTGAGGATTCCACTCTTAGGTACCAATATTCCATCAATATGCCAATATTCTCCATTTGCCTGATCTTTAAATACATACCACCGAATCGCAAAGTTCTCTGTTGTTAATTTATCCTTATTTATTGGACTACCATTAACCGTAATATTTTGATTTTTATTAACACCCGTTTTTGGTGTATTCCAATTTGTTTTAATATAGCTAAAGATTTCTTCATCTGTTGGGAATGCAGCCTCTCCTTTTCCATTTACTATTTGATAGTATTCATCTTCTGTACCAGACTGATTACCATTTGTTCCGTTTTCATGTCCAAGTTCACGAATCTTTTCATCAACCTGTTTCGCATTTATATTTGATGTTCCGCCTATTACACCATATACACCACTTGACGTCTGTTGATTGTGATCATGTTCTTGCGGTACAACCACTCGTAAATCTTCATTGATAGGAACCCCTATTCCTTGCACATTGTTCGTCATTGACGAAAAATGTCCTGAAACACTTGTTGTAAATGCTGAAGCTTGTTGTCCTCCAATGTTTCCATCCACATCCAGAATTGCACTTGACAAATTCAAGAAAAAGTTTACGGGTTCCTTTTTAACTCTTTGTGGAAGATCTTTTGCCGGAATCTGCACAACCGGTCTGTTGTAAGTACCTTCTTTGTTTTCATTATTGGTACTCCATGTAACTTTCGCAGAATCAGCTTTATTCGAATAAATTCCTTTTTTCCCGGCTGATGTCACGCCTGTATCGGCCTCTCCCGTATCCGGATAGTCATAATCATTCTTTTCGTATTTATCAATTGCAGCTGCATTTGTTTTAATATTTACAGTTACCGAATATGTATATCCATCTTTCAGTGCATACCCATCATCAAAATCTAATTTAACCTGCTTCGTTCTCTGATTATAAGTTGCTTGAATGTTTCCCGCACTCTTTTCTTGATTAGTTACATCGTGTTTGTTTTTATCCAAAACCCTAACTACTAACTGAGAAGGATCTACCAAATCGACTTCATCCGTAAGCGTATCCACAATAGTTACATTTTCTGCAGTATATGTTGTAATAGATCCTGATATCTCCGCAAACACGCTATCCAACGATTCTCCCTCTCCGACATTAATTGCCTGTTTCGAATCACTTGTTGTTTGATTTGCAACATTTGTCAGAACCTCCAAGCCCGATAGCCATGGCTCAACCCAGCTTGGTCGATATACTTCATCCGGCAGTCCTATTCCTATGGCATAAAATCTATTGCATGTTATTGTTTTTGCCCCCTCTAAAGCTCCCTCATAATCTGCTTTATTTGTTTTATTACTACCTCCTGCTGTACTAACTCCATGGTACGTTGGTTCACCATCTGTTAAGAATATTACAATTTTGACCGCGTCCGCACGAGCAGTGCCTATTGCCGCCCCTGCATGTCTCAATCCCGCCTCATAGTTCGTTCCACCATTGCAAGAGTAATCTGTATATCCTTGCACCTTTTGATTAATTTCACCTGCTGATATCCATTCCTGCGTTTGCGTTGTAGCTCTGCTCGAAAATGTCACCATTTTCCATTTCGAATCCAGCAACTTATTCTTACTTACATTTGTAGTTAATGTTTGCACAGCATTTTTTGCAGCTTCAATGTTTGTACCTTTCATACTACCTGAAAGATCAAGTACAAATACTACATCTACTTTCGCCGGATTATTTTCTGTACCAATTGCACCTGTAACATCTAACGTTAGATCAAATGTGCCATCGTTTTTCGTTTCTACATATTTTCGATGTGCCAAATTCCCTGTGGCGCTAGAGCCGCCGGTATTACCTCCACCGGAGGTATCTTTTTCATATACCATGTAGATGTCTTCACCGCTTTCAAATCCAGACCAGCGTTCATACCCGAAATAATCTTTATAGGAATATTGAATCTCATACGTTGAACCACCACTCCATGTCCAACTCTTATGTAATCTTAATTTGAGAATCTCTGTTGCAGATAATGCAGTTTGAGAACTTGACGCCACTGTGGATTTTTTATATGTATAACCCACAATTTCTTTTGCATATTTGTCGGCAATTGTAATCGGCTGATCTAAACCATATTCGTTGACATTTGCTTGTGATGCCTGGGCATCCAGAGAGTTTCCTTCTTCGTCAATATATTTTACCTGTACACTGTCTCTTGAATAGTTTCCTTCATACCAATAAATTGTAAATGCAGAGAAACTTTTAGTTCTTAATTCAACCTTCTTTATTTCATTATCAGAAGTTTTCTTTAATGTATCTATCTGATTGCTTTCTTCCATATCAACAACATTCTTGATATTTCCTTCTTCATCTTCTTCTAGATGAAGAATACTCACTTCCGATTCATCTTTTTTTAACAGTGACCGTATCTCAGGTTTTGCTGCCTCATCATATTCAATGCTTACTTTTACTTCACTGTTTGGTTCTATCTCTTTTCCTTCTTTATCTACAAAAGAAATATCGTAAGCCAAAATTCCTTTTACTCTCTGCAGATTCTTTTCTGCCTTTTTTTGAACCTGTTTTTCTACTTCAGCATACTGTTCTTTTGTATCCTTATCATCCTTCTTGATTGGCACAACCTTCAGTTCTGCATTTTTCGGAATTGCTCCTTCTTTCACTTCACTGACGTTGATTGTTACCTCTTTATTTTTATATGTCAGAATTTTCAGGTTTTCTTTTTCTTCAGTCTTTGTTCCCTCTGTCTCTGTTGCTTCTGTTGTCTCTTCTTTTACTTCTTCTTTATTCTCGATCGGTTTTTGTTTCTCGAGATAACATCCATATATAGTAGAACGTCTTCCCTCTGTAACAATCTCATTTGCTTTCCCATCACTGTGAAGAGTAATCTCTGTCAGGTCATATTCTTCATCGATGTTCTCGATGCTTGCTCCGGCATTTTGAAGCTCTTCCATCTTGTCTGCCTTCTGTGGAATCTCAACGATTTCCTCAGCCTGATTGCCTGCCGGTGAATAAGCTTCATTATAATAGAAGACATTCGCTTTTTTCACATCATCAACTTTGTAATCTCTCGGCTGGAATGTAAGCTTCACTTCTCTTCCCGGCTCAACAGTGATTCCATTCACCTGGAACTCTACTTTATATAAGAAGTAACTGCCGAGTATCTGCTCTTCTGTCAGTTTATCTTTTGCCAGTCTGGTGATTGTCTCCGTCAGACCTGCATCGACTTTGCTGACCTTCATTGTTACTTCATCTGCATTTGCATCGAAGGTACCTTCCTTGATATCTGCAAAAACAATCATTTCTGTATGACCGCCGGCATCCTGAATTTCATGCTTTAACTGCAATGCCTGCTTCCATTTCGTCTCTGGCTGCTCCGGAACTGTTTCCTCAGCGGCTGTTTCTTCTGTCGCCGGCTCCTCTGCTGCCGGTGTTGCTTCCGGCTGCTCCGGAACTGTTTCCTGAACTGCCGGTTCTTCCGTTGTCTCTTCTGTCGCCGCAGTCTCTTCAGCAAGCGCTTCTTCTGTAATGCTTTGCTCTTCAATCGCCGATTCCTCTGTTGTCTCATCCGCTGCTTTTACCTGATCCATCATCGCGAATCCATTGTCAAACGCGATCCCCATCAGCAGCATGATCACTAAACAAAAGGCGATCCCTCTCTTTATCCTTTTCATAATCTGCAAACCTCCTATCCCACGTCTTCTAATCCTTGATCAACGATTGTGAATCTTCTTTGTCTATATCTATACTAACTACTTCATCTATAATCTTTATTAATTCAAGTGCCGAACGAAATGACACTGTTTTATTCTCTTCCATCCAGGTCACCAGACCTTGCCAGCTACTGTTCTGTCGATGTTGCACACGAATGATAAAAGTTCCAACATCTCCATGCTTTTTTAACAATTCATCATCTTTCATTACTTTTACCATCCTTTCTTTTTTCCCACTTCCCTCAGATTCTTTAAAAAATGTACGCTGATTTGTTCCCGGAAAAGGAAATCCCAACTCGTCAAAAAATCGCTCCATGGAAAATAACAAACTTTCCATACTATTAATAACGATTCCCTCTCTGCTATATGCATGATAGATTTCCCCTATTGTCTTGCCTTCTACATATTTATTAACACAAAATACGATACCGGCGGGTGAACCGATGTAACATTCGTTCCTGCTTCCCATATCGTTCAACTCCCTTGCGCGCACAATTTCTACTTTATGTATTAACTATAACAATTCAAGAATCAAAGAAACCATCAAAAAAAGAACAAAGAATGGGATTTCGCAAAAAAATTATTGATGTTTTGTAAAATCAACGTAAAAAAGGGGCTGTGAAAAAACTCGATTGAGTTTTTTCGCAGCCCTCTTTTTGCTTTTGTTGTGTATAAATTGCTAGAATCCTACGCTGAAAAGGCG
>Garnier_p1__coassemble_892_pt1 | contig 20235 bp, 16 predicted proteins | sample Garnier_p1__metabat2_high_PE_025 | metagenome-assembled genome bin Garnier_p1
CGCCAGGTGGCAGTCCCACAATAAGGTAAAAAAAACCAGTATCCATAAGCCCGGAATGCACCTTGCCTATAAAAACTGGTTTTGCCTGCCGTGCAGTAACAATCCAACGTTTTTAATTACTACACTAACTATAACAAATTCCACAACAAAAGTCAACCATGGAATTTATTTTTTGGTAATATTGTTTATACTTTATTTATAACTTAATATCGTTCTTTTATTGTCTGCATCCATCAACGAACACCGCTTTTACGCACAGCTCCTCATCCAGCAGTACCAAGTCGGCCGCTTTTCCTACAGTAATACTTCCGCAGGTATCGTAAATACCGATTTCCTTTGCCGGATTCATGCTTGCACAAGCAATCGCATCTTCCAGTGAAATTCCCATTTCCTTTACTGCGACTCTCAAACAGCCCATCAAATCTGTTGCAGAACCTGCAATTGTTCCGTCCGCCAAAGTTGCCTTTGGTCCTTTTACAAAAACATCCTGCCCACCAAGTGTATACTGACCATCTGTCAGACCAGTCGCACGCATGCTGTCACTAATCAAAATTATTCTCTCCGGACCAAACATCTCAAATGTTGCACGCACAACAGACGGATGGATATGCACACCATCACAGATCAATTCTACGCGGCACTGTTCTGCATCTCTTGCTGCTCCAATCACACCCGGATCTCTATGATTCAACGGCGGCATTGCATTGTACAAATGTGTCACATGACGTGCGCCTCTAGCAAACGCTTCTGCTGCTGTATCATAATCTGCTGTTGTGTGTGCAATTGATACTGCCACTTCATCCTTCACTGCGTCAATAAACTCCATTGCCCCATCATTTTCCGGAGCAATATCCACAATCTTGATCAAACCATTGGCATCTTTCTGCAAATCATGGAAAAGTTCCACATCACATGCGCGAATGTGAGTACCCGCCTGAGCGCCTTTTTTCTTTGAACTGATAAACGGACCTTCCATATTTATTCCGACCAGTTTCGCACCCTTTTTCCCCTCATAGTCTCCGCCATTTTTCATAATCCGATGCAGATCCTCTTCCGAAAGAGTCATAGTTGCTGGACAAATAGAGGTGACACCGACAGCTGCCTCATGTTCTGCAATATGTGCAATCGCTTCCGGTGTTGCATCACAGAAATCATCGCCGACGCATCCGTGAAAATGAACATCCACCAGTCCTGGAATTGCAAAACATCCTTTACCATCGAATTCCTCTTCCGTATCGTCTGCAAGATTCTCTCCGATTGCCACAACCTTGCCATCCTTAATCTCAATAGCTCCAGGAGTAAAACACTTATCTTCGCCAAAAATCTTTATATTTTTAATAATCATATACGACACCCTCTTATCTTGGAAGTTTGGATGCTGCCGCCTCATCCACTACAACAGTCACATCTGGATGGAACTGCAAAATAGAAGCCGGAACTTCCGGTGTTACATCCCCACAAAATGCTTTTGCTACGATTTCAGCCTTGTCTTCACCACTTACAACAACCAGAATCTTCTTTGCTTTCATGATCGTACCGATTCCCATTGTATATGCCTGTCTCGGAACATCATCTGCTGATGCAAAAAATCTCTTATTCGCTTCGATCGTACTCTCTGTCAGATCTACGCAGTGTGTTTCTTTGTCAAATGCCGGTGCCGGTTCATTGAAACCAATATGGCCATTGTGTCCAAGTCCTAAAAGCTGAAGGTCCACTCCACCATAAGAAGCAATCAGCTCCTCATATCTTCTGCACTCTTTCTCTGCATCCGGTTCAGTTCCATCCGGCACATTTGTATTTGCAGGATTGATATTGACCCGGTCAAACAAATGCTCATGCATAAAATAGTAATAACTCTGATCGTGATCGTGATCCAATCCACGATACTCATCAAGATTTACAGAAGATACCTGTGAAAAATCCAGATCTCCTTTTTCATACCACTCTATCAGCTGATCATATGTACCAATCGGAGAAGACCCTGTTGCCAATCCCAGCACACAATTAGGCTTTGTAATAATCTGTGCAGAAATAATATTTGCCGCCTTTCTGCTCATGTCCTTATAATCCTTTGCCACAATAATTCTCATCACTTTTACCTCCTAAAAGATTTTGCTATTATTAGCATACGTTTCGCTTGTCAGGTTGTCAAGACCCAAAGACGAAGCCTGTATCTCTATCTCTCTGTAATACAAATTTCAATCCTGCAGTCTGATACCGGTTTTTCCTGCACTTCCAGACTATAATCTATTTCCACGCAAAACTTTTGCTCACTTTCCGTCACATCAATGACTCTTGTATCTAACGTCACCGGCAGCACGCCGAACGGCGTCTGATAATTTGACTGATTTCGTTTTCCGGTTTCAAAAATCATCTGGGTATTTAGTACGCCACTTTTGCGTATCTCCACATGGCCATCTTCAAACACTTTTACCTGATTCTTCGTAATTCTGCCGTCTTCTTCAATTTCCTCATATAAAATATATTTTTTTCCGTTTTTTAAATAATAGTTTCCAGGAACAACCACCTCAATGGTTTCTGTTTCGTTATTTTCCGACGCATCCTTACCTGCTTCCAAATGCAGGCCGGTAATATGCACCAATACCTCTTTCGTCATTTTTAGTATTCCTCTATATTCACAACATTGGTTTCCGGTACGTCAAATGGCATGACTGTATTTGCAAACTTCCGAAACTTCTCCGCCGCATCACTGACAAAAAATTCATACCGGCTGGCGGCTGTAGCCGTACCGTCATTCTCCATATCCTTTTCTATTAAAAGTTTCCGTAAATCCATAGCTGTCTCATACGCTGGATTGACAATCTGAATCTTCTCTCCCATATATGCTCGAATCTTCGAACGCAAAAGCGGATAATGTGTACATCCCAGAATCATAGCGTCAATATCCGTCTTCTTCATAGAATCCAGATAATAATCAATCACTTCCTGAGTCACATGATGTTCCTTGAATCCTTCTTCCACCAGCGGAACAAATAATGGACATGCCTTTTCAATCACTTCAATTTCCGGATTCATTTCCTGAATCACTTTTGTATACATACCACTTTGCACCGTTGCTTCAGTACCAACAACCCCAACCTTTCCATTTGTGGTTGCCACCACGGCCGCCCTTGCTCCTGGAATAACCACGCCCAAGATCGGTACATCAAATTCATCGCGCACTGCGTCCAATGCAAGCGCACTAGCTGTATTACACGCGATTACAATTGCCTTCACTTGCTTTGTCTTCAGAAAACGAATGATCTGCTCTGAAAAACGAATAATGGTATTTTTAGACTTACTTCCATACGGAACCCGCGCCGTATCTCCGAAATATACAATATTCTCATCCGGCAGTTGTCGGATAATCTCCCGAACGACTGTCAGCCCGCCGACTCCTGAATCAAACACTCCAATCGGTGCCGTCCTTTTATTTTCCATCCTTAATATTCCCTTTCTTTCTCATCATTCATATCATTTTCAGAAGTGGGAATTCTCCCTTATACTGATATAAGCGTCTGCCAAAACAGACGCTTATATATTATATCATACTTATTCACTATATACAAAATAATTACAGTGCAAGAATCTTTGCAATTTCATACTGATATGCTGAAATACTTTTCTTCATAGAAAGAGCTTCATTGATATCAAAATCAACAAACTGACCATGCTGATATCCTACAACACGATTTGTCTTTCCTTGCAATAACAATTCTACAGCCATCGCACCCATTGTAGAAGCATATACACGATCCTTACATGTAGGACTTCCTCCACGCTGCATATGACCGATAATAGATGCTCTTGTCTCGATTCCGGTTGCTTCCTCAATTCTCTTCGCCATATTCAGAGAATCACCGATTCCTTCTGCATTGATAATGATGTAATTCTTTTTACCGCGTTTCTTATTCTCAAGAATATCCTGAATAAGTTCTTTCTCATCATAGTCACTTTCTTCCGGCATCAGGATACGCTCTGCACCATTTGCAATACCGCACCACAACGCCAGATATCCTGCATCACGACCCATAACCTCAATGATACTGCATCTTTCATGTGATGTTGACGTATCACGAATTTTATCGATTGCTTCCATTGCAGTATTTACCGCTGTATCAAATCCAATTGTATAATCTGTACATGCAATATCAAGGTCAATGGTTCCCGGAATTCCAATTGTCTTTACTCCGAGATTTGCCAACTTCTGAGCTCCGGCAAAAGATCCATCTCCACCGATTACAATCAAGCCGTCAATTCCATATTTTTTACAGATTGCAGCCGCTTTCTGCTGACCTTCTTCTGTGCGCATTGCCTGGCAACGAGCTGTCTGAAGAATAGTACCTCCACGCTGAATCGTATCTGATACATCACGTGCAGACAAATCAATAATTTCCTCTTTTAATAATCCATGAAATCCTCTTCTAATTCCACGTACTTTCAATCCTTTAGCTAATGCTGTTCTCACAACCGCGCGAATTGCAGCATTCATTCCCGGGGCATCTCCACCACTTGTAAGTACACCGATAGTACGAATTCTGTCTTCAATTTCATCCAACATGATTTTCTTATTATTCTCTTTTGCCTCTGCCATGTTGCTACCGCCTTTCCTATATCATTCCATTTGTTTCTTTTGTCTTTTTTTTAACACTCTAACTTTATTCTATAACATTTATATTCTGTTTTCAATAGTCTTTTCTACTACTTTTACCCGTTTTTCACCAAAATGATTCATCAATCTGCTTAAAACCTGAGGGTTGATTTGAATATTTTTATTTCTTGGAAGACGTTTTACTGCCCGTTCCGCCTGACAATAAATAACAACTGTATCATCCCCTTCAGAATCTGCCAAATATCCATACACAATCTGTTCATTCTCTAAATATGAGGACTTATCCGGAAACTGTATCCATAATTCCTTTTTTGTCTGCTCAAAAGGAATCACTTTCTCACAAATCAATTTGCTTGCTTTTTCATCTTCTTCGGACACACGTCCTCTAACAAAAACTTTCTGATCGATTTCAAGATACTCTCTATTCTTTTCATAATCTCTCGGAAAAACAACAACTTCCACTGTTCCAAACAAATCCTCTATTGTAATAAATGCCATCATTTGATTCGTCTTGGTAGCCTTAACAGTCCGTTCTGTAATCATTCCGCCTATTATTTCTTTGACACCGTCATGCACTTTTGTGCGACCGGTTTCTTCATCCGGCTGAAAGTCTGCCGTCGTTGCTGAAATATTTCTCCGCCACTTTTCCTCATATTCTTCCAGTGGATGACCGCTGATATAAATACCTAGCACTTCTTTTTCAAAAGCCAGCTTATTCTCCTTCGAATATTCCCCTACATTTGGCAGTTTAATCTCAAATTCACTCTTTTGCTCATCATCCACCAAATCGAACAGCGTCATTTGCCCGGTCATGGCATACTTCTTCTCTTGATTCACATGTTCTAAAATCTGAAGATAGATTGCCATAAACTGCTTTCTGGTTCCACCCAGACAGTCCAAAGCTCCTGATTTGATAAAGTTCTCAATGATTCGCTTATTCATAACCTCTTTGACTGACATCCTTGTAATAAAATCTTCCAGATTTTTAAATGGTCCAAATTCTGTTCGGTCTGACACAATCGCCTCAATCACAGGTCGTCCAATACTTTTAATCGCAGCGAGCCCGTATCTGATATTTCCTCCATCCACCGAAAAATCTGCTACACCGCGGTTGATATCCGGAGGAAGGATTTGAATATTCATCTGCCTACAAGCATAAATATATTCTGCCACTTTAGATGGATTTTCAATAACAGATGTCATCAGCGCAGCCATAAATTCTACCGGATAATAATATTTTAAAAATGCAGTCTGATACGCCACAACTGCATAAGCTGCCGCATGAGATTTATTAAACGCATACTTTGCGAAATCTATCATTTCATCATAAATTTTATTTGCCGTTGCTTCACTGATACCATTATTCACACAGCCCGGGACTCCCTGTTCTGCATCACCATACACGAAAATCTGACGTTCTTTCTGCATCACATCTGCTTTTTTCTTAGACATAGCACGCCGCAAAAGATCACTTCTGCCCAGCGTATAGCCTGCAAGATCACGCACAATCTGCATCACCTGCTCCTGATAAACAATACAGCCATACGTAGGCGCTAAAATCGGTTCTAACTGAGGACAGTCATACGTAATCGAACTGGCATCATTTTTTCCTTTGATATACTGAGGAATAAAATCCATAGGTCCCGGACGATATAATGAAATTCCGGCGATAATATCTTCTAAACTATGCGGTTTCAGCTCTTTCATAAAGCTCTTCATCCCCGCACTTTCAATCTGGAAAATTCCATCTGTTTTTCCCGTTCCGATATAGTCCAATACTGCTTTATCATCATAGTCAATTGCCTCAATATCAAAATCAGGCGTCCGCTTTTTCGCCATCTTCTCCGCATTCTGAATCACAGTCAATGTACGAAGCCCCAGAAAATCCATCTTCAGCAAGCCCAGTTCTTCCAGCGTTGTCATCGTAAACTGTGTCGTAATGGAACCGTCAGATGCACGTGACAAAGGTACATACTCATCCACTGACCTCTGACTAATCACTACACCAGCCGCATGCATAGAACTATGTCGTGGCAGTCCCTCCAAACGCTTTGACATATCAATCAGATATTTCACCTGCTCGTCACTTTCATACGTCTTCCGCAGTTCCGGGTTCATCTTCAAAGCCTTATCAATCGTAATATTTAGCTCCTGCGGTATCATCTTAGCAATCGAATCCACAAATGCATAAGGCAGATCCATTACTCGCCCCACATCCCGGATAACTCCTCTTGCCGCCAGAGTACCAAAAGTTACAATCTGAACCACCCGGTCTTTTCCGTATTTCCGCACAACATAATCAATCACTTCCTGCCGTCTCTCATAACAGAAATCCACGTCTATATCCGGCATCGTCACACGCTCCGGATTAAGAAAACGCTCAAACAGCAACTGATAGCGAATCGGATCAATATTCGTAATCTCAAGACAATAAGAAACGATACTTCCTGCCGCAGATCCTCTTCCCGGTCCAACTGCAATTCCATGGGTCTTGGCATAATTAATAAAATCCCATACAATCAGAAAATAATCCACATACCCCATATTGTGGATTGTATTCAATTCATATGTCAGCCGATCTTTTAATTCCTGCGTAGGGTTCCCATACCGTTTCTCAAGTCCTTCAAAACATAATTTATTCAGATAATCCCAGGAAGTCATCCCATCCGGCACTTCGTATTTTGGCAATTTCGTTACACCAAATTCAATCTCCACATTACATCGGTCTGCAATTCTCTGCGTATTATCCAACGCCTGCAGGGCATACGGAAACAGACGTGCCATTTCTTCCGGAGATTTCACATAATACTGGCCACCTTCATAACGCATCCGGTTTTCATCCGATAACTTCTTACCGGTCTGAATGCAAAGAAGAATATCATGCGGTTTTGCGTCTTCTGCATAAGTATAATGAACATCATTGGTCACAACCAGCTCAATTCCCAGCTCTTCCGACATCTGTAGCAGACGCTGATTCACCAGTGCCTGTTCCGGAATTCCATGATCCTGAAGTTCTAAGAAATAATTTCCTTCTCCAAAAATATCTCGATATTCTAATGCCGCTTTCTTCGCTTCTTCATACAATCCTTTGGTCAAATACCTCTGCACTTCACCTGCCAGACAGGCACTCAGCGCTATAATCCCCTCACTATATTCCCGAAGAACCTGTTTATCCACACGCGGTTTATAGTAGTATCCCTCCACAAAACCTTTGGATACGATCTTCATGAGATTCGCATATCCGGTGTTATTTTCCGCAAGCAGAACCAGATGATAATATCTGTCCTCTCCCCCGCTGATTTCCCGATCAAACCTAGAATTGGGTGCGACATATACCTCGCACCCAAGAATCGGCTTTATCCCAGCCGCACGAGCCGCACGATAGAAATCAATGACGCCATACATCACGCCATGATCTGTAATGGCTGCACTGTTCATTCCCAGTTCTTTTACCCGCTCTACATATTCTTTTATTTTATTGGATCCATCCAGAAGACTATATTCTGTATGGACATGCAAATGTGCAAAATTCATCTTTTACCTCATTTTCTGTTTCTATAGCTATTCAAATTATTAGTTATTTTTATTCTACCATATTGCATCTGAGTGTAAAAGTCTTTTCAAAATTCAGATCGTGTAAATTTGTATGCAGATATATTCCTGCAGCAGATTCCATTCCAATCCACTGTCAAATACCTGTTTCAACGTTGTTGCCATAGGCACGTCCTCCTTTTTGTTTGAAACCTTTTTCCGTTGTATCTTTCACTTTTTACTTTCATGGATCGTGCCTGACTTAGGCATCGAGATGAAACCCATACTAGAAATGTCACAAGAAGAACATCCTGCTGAAAATTTTTATTTCATAAAAAATAATGGGAAGTGTATATCTACCTTAGCATACACTTCCCGTAAAATCTATGTGTTTTTTGTTGATAACCACTGTGAATTTGTTGGTAACCTATGATCCCTATTTCTCTTTTTCTCCTTCCGGAAAGATAATCTTAAATACAAAGAAAAAGATTACCATAGAAACTCCACCTGTAATAAATGTTACCAGCAGATTATAAATTGCCGGCGGTACATATGCTGATGCAATCGGCATCCACAAGTTATTGAATCCATTACAGATCAATGAAATCACAACCCATGCAATAAAGTACCACATTGCCTGATATACCGGATTTCCCTTGCTCTTAAATGTAATATTTCTTTGCAACGGAAAGTTGATACATTGCGCAAGAAACGAACCTGTTTCATAACTGATGAAATAACCAAGTCCACCACCGATTATGACAGCCCCACTTGCATCTCGAAGTACATTATACCCCAACAGACTCCAGGTAAAATCTACCCCCAGAATGTGGAGTTCTTTTTGCGGCCACATAAATTCTGTTCCCGCCAGTTCCAGCCCAAGCCATCCCGGCATAAAGGTAAATACCAGATACTGGATTACCGTAACTCCCATACTGAATACAAAGAAATAAAAAATCTGGTATACCCACTTGGAAAGTTTTGGATGTTTGCATTCAAATTCTTTCCATATTTTCATCCATTTTTCTTTCAATTTATTTTCACCTCATCTTTATACTCTATTTATTGGAAAGTTTCGCCTCATAAACCTTATTTGCCTTTTGATTTCGGAAGAATCCACCGACAATCTGCTTGATTCCCTTCCAGAAATGTCCATTCACAACCGTAACCATTCCTTCTACCATTTCCATACTGACCATACCACCCGTCATCTTTGCAATTGCTCGAAACGGCATATTATAAATAAACAAAATGTTCAAATCCGGTTTGCCTTTATCTTCACTCTTTTTCTTCATCGCAGTCAGACGATTATAGATAAATCTTGCCAATCCACTTTTTGCATAATACATTTGACAGATTGCATCATTAACTCCCAAATCTCCGGTCCATTTACCGGAAGGAATCGGTCTTCCTAACAATTCCTGAAATTCTTCGTCCGAAACCTGCTGCACGATTCCAGTATAATAATATGGCAATTTTGCAGGATTATAAGGATATTCTTCGGTAGTACCTTCGATTTGAATTTCCCCTTCCAATTTCACATCGGCTACACTGGCACCAATCAGAATCTGATAAGTTCCCATTTCCACTTCCCAACGATTGGTTTTTACATTCCAGTAACGGAACGTTTTATCATCAAATAGAATCTGAACTTCTTTGCTTTCTCCCGCCTTTAAAAATACCTTCCGAAAGCCCTTCAATTCTTTTTCCGGTCGAAATACAATCGCATTCGGAAGTCCTACATACATTTGAACAACCTCTGCGCCGTCACATTTTCCAGTATTTGTCAATTGAAATGTGACTCCATCTGCATTTACCTTTAAGTCTGAATATGCAAATGTCGTATAAGACAAGCCATACCCAAACGGATACTGCACCCGGACTTTGCTTGTATCGTAATAGCGATATCCGATGTAAATACTTTCCCGATACTCCGCATTTCTCTCTGTACTTGGAAAATTCCGAAATGCCGGTGTATCTTCATAGCGAAATGGGTAAGTTTCGCTCAATCTGCCGGATGGATTGACCTTACCTGTGATAAGATTCATCATCGCACTTGCCCCAGCTTGTCCGCTCAGATATCCATGCAAAATCGCCTTACAGCAATAATGCCATGGCATCTCAATCGCAGCTCCCGCACTCAAAAGACCAACAACATTTTCATTGACCTGTACAATCGCCTGTAACAATTCAATCTGATTTTGTGGAATCCGCATATGCAAGCGATCTAGACCTTCAGATTCACTGAGTTCATCCAGCCCAAAGCAATAGATTACAACATCTGCTGCCGCCGCCAGATCCAAAGCTGCTTTTTTCATAGCATCATCCGTTTCTCCTGTCCGCTTATATCCGCGATTCACACCTACGACCTGTAAATCATAATTACCAATAACCTTCTCAATTGTTTCCAGATAAGTCGGATTTACCATAGAAGAACCTGCGCCTTGATATCTCGGCTCTACTGCAAAATCACCGATAACTGCAACCTTACATCCCGGCGCTAATGGAAGGATTCCATCTGTATTTTTCAAAAGAACTGCACTTTCCTCGGCTGCCCGTCTTGCCAGTTCATGGTGCGTTGTTTCCGGAAATGTTCGTTTCTTTCCTTCCGCATTTTTACTTAGTGTCAGAACTGCATCTAACAGATCATCCACACAGGCATCCAATTCTTCTACTGTCAATCGCTTTTCATCAATTGCTTTTAACAATTCTCTTGCAGAGTCTAATCCCGGAGCCGGCATTTCCAGATTTGACCCTGCTGCCACACCTGCAGCATGATCATTGGACGCTCCCCAGTCTGTAATGACGATTCCGTCGAATCCCCATTCCTTTCTCAGAATATCCTGCAATAATTGTTTATGTTCATTGGCATATGTACCATTGATTTCATTGTAACTTGTCATAATGGATTTTGCCTTGCCCTCTTTTACGGCAATTTCAAATCCCGTCAGATAAATCTCACGTAGTGTTCTCTCATCTAAAACGGAGTTCATCGCCATACGGCGCAGCTCCTGACTGTTCACCGCAAAATGCTTTGGACAGGCATACACGCCCTGACTTTGAATCCCCTTCACATAAGATGCCGCCATTTTTCCTGCCAGATATGGATCCTCTGAAAAATATTCAAAGTTCCTTCCGCAAAGTGGACTCCGTTTCATATTCAGTCCCGGTCCGAGAACAACATTGACTTCCTGTGCAAACGCTTCTTCCCCCAGTGCAACGCCGATTTTTTCTCCCAATGCCTCATCCCAGCTATTTGCAATTGTTGCCGCTGTCGGAAAACAAGTTGCCGGAAGAGATGCATTTAATCCCAGATGATCTCCTGCCCCTGCCTGTTTTCGGATTCCATGAGGTCCGTCCGAACAAAAAATAGAGGGAATATTAAGCCTCGGAAAATCTCTTGTCTGCCATACATTTTTTCCACTCAGAAACGCAGCTTTTTCTTCTAATGTCATTTGTTCAATGATCTCTTGATGTTTCACGTTCGCCCTCCTGTAAATTTTTCCATATATATGGAAGGGGAATCGAAAACAATTTCCGATTCCATTCCTTCCATACTATACATAGTCTGTTTATTCTTCTATTATTTCTACAGATTCCGCTGCTGACGTCGCTGCTTTTGCAAATTCTGCACTTCTTTTCTTAAATTTCTTAATTGCTACGATTTCCAGTGCAATCAGTCCTGCCACCAGAATCACATCTATTACAATTGCCACTATCTGCCATGCCATCAAACCAGTCTGAAGATTTTCTGCATCATATGCACGACTATTTACAACTGTATACATGATATTCTTACATGCCTGACGCATAGCCTGTACACTGGTAGCACTTTCTTTATCTGTCATACGATTAGTTTCTGTATCATATGCAACAAGCATACAGTCATTTCCATTTCTTACCATACGGTCAGCATCCTGATATCCATATACACCATAATAATCTGTCAGCACAAATCCTCTAAATCCCCATTCATCACGAAGAATTGTATTCAGTACTGCACTGCTTGCCTGTGCCGGCTCTGTTCCATAGAAGTTAAATGCAGTCATTACTGCCTTTGCGCCACCTTCTTTTACGCACATTTCAAATGGCTTCAGATAAATTTCACGCGCGGATTGCTCATTGAACCATGTACATAGCTGATTTGTACGGTTTGTTTCCTGATCGTTTAATGCAAAATGTTTAATGTAAGCATAGACGCCTTCCTTTTCTGCTCCGATAACAGCTGAAGATGCAATTTTACCTGACAGAATCGGATCTTCTGAATAATATTCAAAATTACGTCCTGCAAAAGCACTTCTATGAATATTCATAGCCGGTGCGTACCATCCGGATACACCCATCTCATCTGCCATTTTTCCGATACTCTGCCCAAATGCATCCGCAATATCTACATTCCATGTATTTGCAATCATGACGCCCGCCGGAAATCCTATAGAACCTGTTCCGGTAAAGTTATTGTTGATAGATGCCGGTCCGTCACAATCAATTGTCTGTGTTTTTTCAACACTGGATGCTGCTGCCGTCTGATACCCGCCAAGAGCAATCATTGTATCCATATCATCGATAGTCAACTGATCCAAAAGTTTATCCCACTGTGGATCATCATAGTCAACGCCTCGAAGATCTACAAGCTTCATTCCATTTTTTGCTCCTGTGGTCGGCATTTCATCGGAATCATCATTATATACTTTCGGATCATAATTACTATTATTCATAAATGTTGCTTTATCTTCTTCAGACATAGTAAAGTTTGTTGGTGCAGCTGTTGCCTCTGCATAATTAGCAAAGCCGTCTGCACGTGACAGATATGTCAAACCACCATTGGCAAAATCCAACTGATTTGTTACAGCAGCCTCGTCTGTTGAACGTATATTGTCCCCATCATATGTAATGGTTTCATCTACCGTATAAACGTCAGTATCTAACACTGTATGAGAGTCTGTACGAAGTGAAATTTCATAATCTCCCTTTTCCAATACATATGCTTTTGCATTTACATCATCATAAGATGCCATATCCTCAACTGAAAATGTCACTGTAACCGTCTCACTTGCTTCCGGCTCCAGAATTTCTGTTTTCTCAAATCCAATCAAGTTTACAGATGCTTTTTCAATTCCACCGTTTGTATATGGCGGATTAAAATATATCTCTACAACATCTTTACCTGCAACATCACCTGCATTCGTAACCGTCACGTCTACAGAAATAGTACCGTCACTTTCTTTCACTTCTCCCATTTTCTGCTCAAATGTTGTATAAGAAAGTCCATAGCCAAACGGATACTGTACCATTTCATCATAGTTGATCAAGCCTTCTTCTGCTGCTGTCTCATAGAAACGATACCCAACATAAATACCATCTGTATAATTGACAAAGGTCGGTACAATCTTGTTTACTGCAAATTCATCCATATTATCGTAGGAAAAACTTCCAAAATTGTTATAAGTCGGCGTCTTTGTCAAATCTCGTACAAAAGTATCACTTGTCTTTGCTGATGGATTAATCTCTCCTTTTAAAATCGCACCAAGAGAATTAAATCCAGATTGACCGGTTCCCGGACACCACAATACACTGCTAATCTGTTCATACTCTTCAACAAATCCAAGTTCCATTGCATTGGCTGCATTCACTACAACAATAATATCTTCATAATCTGCTGCCACACGTTCTAACATTGCCAATTCTCTGTTCGTCAGTTCAAGGAAATGCTTGGATGCATCCAAATCGTCTTTTTGATCACTGTAACGAAGACCTGATGCTCCAAAAGTTCCACCTTCTTCAAACGTATCCTCCACTTCCGGATCCAGACTTGTTGGAAGATCCGCACCTTCTCCTCCTGATCTTGAGATTACAACAACCGCTGTGTCTGAATATTCTTTTGCAGATTCAAAAATTCCTGCATCTTCATACTCTTCCATGGATGGCTCAGGAATTGTCCAATCCTGTCCCCACATACCAACTGTCGGACGTGTCTCGCGGAAGTTTGTATAAAAATCAACCAACTCCTGATTCACTTCAAATCCTGCATTCTCAAGTCCCTGCAGCAAAGACACTGTCGGATATGCATCTGAAAGTCCACCGGAACCTGTTCCGCCATACACCGGATTCGTAGATGCCCATCCAAACACGTTTAACTTTGTTCCTTCTGCCAATGGCAGGTTTCCGTTCTCATTCTTTAATAGAACAATTCCTTCATCTGCAATCTGTTCACAAAGCTCCGTTGCCGCATTTGATGTTTCTTCTAAAATTGTTCCATTTCCAGTTGCCAGCGAAATCATACTGGACATTGGCCCCCAGCAGATCATATTCACAATCACAACAAGCGCGGTCAAAAAAGCAATCCAACTCTGCGCACGAACAAATTTCTTTTTTGGCTTCTGCAGTTTCATAACTGCAATTGTAATAACAACAGCAAGCGCCAAAATAATACCAAGTGCGATTAAATAAGGCTTGCATGTGTTCAAGACGTTAATTACGTCATCAATGTTAATTGCTAACATCTCTCTTTCCTCCTTTTGTTTTCTATATCTGCATTTTAGCAGACTTTCTCCTTCTATGCCCAAAACTGCACAAACTGCTCTTTTTCTGCATAACTTGTCAAAACCCACGCCGCACACTGTATAAAATATCCAAAAATAGGCATCCTATTTTGTATAATTTCCCCAAAGCAAAAGAGCTGAATCTCTCCAGCCCTTCACAACATCTATCTTAATTTATTTTCATCGGTATCAGCACTTTTAAAACAAACCAATTATCCTCAATATTTACATTCACCTCTCCGCCATACTTCCGAACGGTATAGCGCAGGCTCTTCAATCCATATCCATGGAATTGCGTATCTCCCTTTGTCGTAGCCGGAAATACCTTTCCTAATTCCATCTCTTCCTCGCAATAATTTTCAAACCGCACAATCAAAAAATTCTTCTGTGCACATGCAGTCACATGAATCAGCCGCTTCTCCTTCTCTACAATCTTTTCCTCGTATTCAATGGCATTATCCAGCGCATTACCAAATAATGAACAGATATCCATCGTATCCATAAAGGAAAACAATGTACCGTCTACCACACAGGTCATGGAAATATCTTTCTTCATACACAGTAGCATTTTTGCATTCAGCAACGTATCCAGCACTTCATTTCCAGTGCGATTCTGCGCCTCAAAATTTTGAATTTCCTCTTCCATTTTATCCAGATAAGCATCTCTCTGCTGAGCATTTTCCTGTGCCCGGAGTGCAATAATATGATGTTTGAGGTCATGGTATTTGTAATGAATCAAATCCATCGCCTCCTGCGACTGCTGATACTGTACATATTGATTATGAAGAATATTCTGCACACTCTCTAACTCATGCCGCACGCGCAAATCCACCTGCTGAACATGAAACGCATAGAGAATTGCCACTCCTCCAAGATCTACCAATGTACGTACATTAAAAATCTCCGCCGCTCTGCCGCCACTAAATGGAGTAGTAAGAGAAACAAATCCGAGATTACTAATCAAAAAGACTGCCAAACCAATAATCACACAAGAAACCAGTTCTTTGTTCGTCACCAAAATCGACTCTTCTGCATTCTCGTACTTCCGATAACAAAGCCACACGCAGAAAAATACAAATGTGTAGATCAATATCAGCATACCGCCTCGAATCCACATGGTTTTCCAGCCCAGCGCATAATACGCAAAGCAATCCAACTGCCATTCCAAGGATGCGGCAAATTCTGCTATTACAAACGCACGCACACAATAATAACCAGCATCTTTCCAAGTAATATCACAACAAGCTGCAATATAAAAATACATAAATCCCACTGCTGCGCCCATATAGACCATCCACCAGATTCCTTCTGCCCCTGCTGTCAATTGCAAAAATGCGGACTGCCATACCAAAAAACAAACCGAAATCCCCGCCAGAACCTTTAGATTTACCTTACGTTTCACGCCGATAATACAAATGAGACACGCCAGCCACTCTGCAAGCGCTGTATAAATTCTGGGAATATCCGGAAGTACCGTATTTACCACTGTTTCCATCATTTCAATTCCCCCCAGTACTTCGTCAGTTCCTGCATAAAGGCATTTATTCTCGGACGGCTGATCTGCAAATACTGACCCTTTACAACCGCACATTTATCCTGAATTCCATCCACATGATTCAAATTAATTAAATAGCACTTATTCCCTCTGGAAAACCCATACTTTTCCAGTTCTTCTGCTGCAGATTTCATCGTTCCGGATGTCAGATAATCTCCGCCGACTGCATGATAAATCAAATTATGTCCTGCGCTCTCCACATAGTAAATATCCGCCACGTCCACGCGCATAATACCCCCTTTCACATTCAGCATAATATACTTACTGGATCGTTTCTTCAATTTCGAAACTGCTCTCTTTAACTTTTCGCTGAATGCAAAATAAGACACCGGTTTCAATACATAGTCCAAGGCATCTACTTCATAACCACGAATTGCATATTGCGTCATATTCGTAATAAAAATAATAATGACCTCCGAATCCATTCTGCGGATTTCCTCAGCAGCAGTCATCCCATCCACAAACTTCATCTGAATATCCATCAATATAATATCAAACTGCGCTCTATACTCTGCCGTTATAGCATCACCATCCCGATAAATCGAAACCGTAAATTCTTCATCCTCGCTTTTTTGATATTCTTCCAGATATCCTGTCAACTGTTTTACATAGTAATCCTCATCTTCTACAATTGCAATTCGTATCATTTCATGCTCCCATTCTTCTCAAAAAAACTGCCGCCCTACGATTTAAATCATAAAGCAGCAGTTTTTAATTTCTATATTATTGGAAATATAAATTATTCACCTGTCAGCATAAAGTGAATCAGCTTATCTGTATCTTCCGGCTCATATGCAATAATCTCAAGCTCCGGAATTTCTCCGTTTGAGAAAATATTTGCCATGGAAACATACTGAGAAAGTTTTGATTTCAGATTTAATCTATCTCCTTCTCCTGTTACCAATTCTACTTTTCCTTTGCAGGCATCTACTGTTTTAAAAAATGCTTCTATATCTTTGATATTCTGTACTTTCATCTCTATAACTCCTTCCATTCGAAATAAAATATAATTATTCAAGCTACAGTTTCATTATAACGGATTTTTTTTGAATTGCAAGAAAATTTTATTTACTCCAGTTCATTTAATAGTTTCTTAATATTTTTCAGCTGTTCTCCACTATACAACTTTCCATCAATCAAAAGATTTGGAGAAGTCCGGCATTGTTTTAAACAATTTTGTGTCCGTAATTCATATCTGCCATCTGCTGAAATCCCATTTTTATCCGGCTTCAATTCACGACGTAATTGTTCTAAAACTGCGATTCCATTCTTTTTCCCACACCGTTCTCCTGTGCATGCAATAATCTCATGACTGCACTTCACTTCCTTCAAACTCGGATACATACGGATCAGACACTGCACAAAATTTTCTGTAACACCGGCCGTCTCAGCCACTCTGTGTTTTATATCCGCAGTCAGACATCCCTGCACTTCCTGCACTTCTCTTAACAGTGAAACAACCATCTCTTGACTTGCCTTATCTTTCTGTGCCGCATAATAACTAAAAATATCTTCAAGCTCTTGTTTTTGATTCAGATTCATTTTCAATAAATAACACTCCCAACGTACCAGGTCCACAATGGCTGGAAATCACTCCGCCTGCTCTCGTAATAAGAATCTCTTCAAATACCCCCAGCTGCTCCAAATACTCTTTTATTCCTTCAATCGTTTCCTCCGGACATCCTGAATGGGTAATAAATACCCTTTCTTTTTTTGCATGTTTCAAATGCTCTTCCATTTCCTGAACATAACTCATCAGAACCTTCGGCATCTTTCCACGGTATTTCTTACCCGGCTGCATTTTTCCATCCTCTACAGCAATTCTCGGATGTAATTTCAGCGCACCTCCGGCCATGGCTGCCACTCCGCTGCAGCGGCCCCCGCGATGCAAATATGTCAACGTATCTACTACAAAGCTTGCTCTCACGAATGGACGAAGTTCTAAAATCTTTTCATTGATTTCTTCAGCAGATTTTCCTTCCTTAGCCATAACTGCCGCTTCAATAACAAGAAGCCCTATCCCTGTGGATAAATTTGCAGAATCAATAATGGTAACCCGATCTTCCGCGTCCAATTCTTCTGCCGCAAGCCGCATTACATTTCCTGATGTAGACATTTCACTGGAAATTGAAAAACAAATCAGCTTCTGCCCCTGATCCAAATATGGTTTCATAATTTCCATAGCCCGTTCCATCGAAGGTGCAGAAGTCTTTGGTGTTGTTTGATTTTCATCAGACCAATTGTATATCTCTTCCGGTGTCACGTCGACTCCATCTTCACACTCCTGCTCTCCAAGCAAAATATGAAGCGGAATCACAGCTATATCGTATTTCTTTAACAGCTCTTCCGACAAATCGCACGTACTATCTGCTATAATTTTTACAGTTTCCGTTTTTCCCATTATTCATACTCTCCTCGTATTATAAAGTAGTAGTATTTATAGTCCCTCTCCAAGGACTATATGCTATACTATTGGAGATACTGTGGATTGTTTACTTTCTCCTACCACTTGATGGTTTTTGAGAGGCTACAACCACAGTCTCTTTGTATATTTGTTAATCAGTTAGATACCGCATGACGGTTTATTTAGAACGAGGTTACAATTGCAAGGAGTACCAGTGGTTCTAAAACAGTATCAAATATTTATTCAAAGGAGAATTGCTATGATTTACGTAGGTATTGATGTTGCCAAAGATAAGCACGACTGCTTTATCACTAACTCAGACGGTGAAGTACTTTTTAAGTCTTTTACCATCGCTAACAATCGTGAAGGTTTTGAAACCTTATTTCAAAGAATTCAGTCTGTATCAGATGATTTAACCAAAGTAAAAGTAGGACTGGAAGCCACAGGACACTATAGTTACAATCTTCTGGGATTTCTTCTTGATAATGGTTTGCCGACCTTCGTTATCAATCCGTTACATACCAATCTTTACAGAAAAAGTCTAAGCCTTAGAAAGACGAAAACGGATAAAGTAGATGCCCATACAATTACGTCTATGATCATGTCAGATGTGAACTTAAAGTCCTACTCAGACACATCTTATCACAACGAAGAACTAAAGTCATTAACTCGTTACCGTTTTGATAAAGTAAAAGAAAGAGCCACTTTAAAATCCTCTGTTTCCAGACTGGTGTGTATTCTTTTCCCCGAATTAGAAAAACTCGTTCCAACACTTCATATGGCATCCGTTTATGCTTTGCTTTCTGAATTTCCAAGTGCTTCTGCTATTGCGTCTGCTCATCTTACCAGACTTACAAATCTGCTTTCCGAAAGTTCCAAAGGCAGATATCATAAAGATACTGCTATCACATTTCGCGAAGCTGCCAGAAATTCCATTGGTTCACATATGCCAGCGAAATCTTTGGAATTAAAGCACACCATAAAACTAATCCGTGAATTGGATGCTGAGATTACAGAAATTGAAAATGAAATCAAAATCATTATGGATGAAATTAATTCTCCAATCGTTACAATCCCCGGTATTAACTATCGTATGGGAGCAATGATTATCGCTGAAATCGGTGATTTCAGTCGCTTTGATTCTCCAGATAAAATACTTGCCTATGCTGGCATGTCACCCTCCACTTACCAATCAGGGCAACTGGATAATTGCTATGCCCATATGGAAAAGCGTGGTTCAAAATATCTGCGATACGCTCTTTACAATGCAACCAAGTATGTCTGCCATTGGGACGAATCCTTTAGTCTATATCTCGCAAAAAAACGTGCAGAAGGAAAGCATTATAATGTTGCTTTATCCCATGCCACTAAGAAACTGGTAAGAACCATCTACGCGATGGAAAAATCCGGACAAACATATAACAGCAAATCCGAATAACTTTTTCCCACTTAGAATATCTCATTTTAGAGCACCTATAGCGATGCTCTTATTGTCATGCAGTTTTCAATGTTCAAATATATCTGAAATGCATTTCTGCAATTCACTCATAAAAATTGTTTTTAGACTTGACTTTTAATAGTTAGTCTCTCA
>Garnier_p1__coassemble_894_pt1 | contig 20231 bp, 17 predicted proteins | sample Garnier_p1__metabat2_high_PE_025 | metagenome-assembled genome bin Garnier_p1
CGCCATCCATCTGAGCTGCACCAGTGATCATGTTCTTAACGTAGTCAGCATGTCCCGGGCAGTCTACGTGTGCGTAGTGACGTCTAGCTGTCTCATACTCAACGTGAGCTGTAGAAATTGTGATACCACGCTCTCTTTCTTCTGGAGCTTTATCGATATTCTCAAAATCTACTGCTGCGTTTCCTTCAACTCTTTCAGACAGAACTTTTGTGATAGCTGCTGTAAGAGTTGTTTTACCATGGTCAACGTGACCGATTGTACCAATATTACAATGTGGTTTGCTTCTTTCAAATTTAGCTTTAGCCATTTTGAATGTCCTCCTTAATAATACCGCCTGTTAAACAGGCTAATTTATTTTGTTTCGCTTTCGCTCGGCTAACTTTGATTATATTTCAAAGTTAACCGATTTTCAAGCATTTTTCTAATAATATTTATTTATTTTAGTCGTTTTTCGCAGATAACACCTTTTCCTGTACAGACTTCGGTACTGGCTCATACTTCTCAAAGAACATTGAGTAGTTACCACGTCCCTGTGTTCTGGAACGAAGGTCTGTAGAGTATCCGAACATTTCGGACAACGGAACGTAAGCACGTACGATCTTACCACCACCAAGATCATCCATACCTTCGATACGTCCACGACGAGAGTTGATATCACCGATAACATCTCCCATGTACTCTTCTGGCATTGTAACTTCTACTTTCATGATTGGCTCAAGAAGTACTGGAGCTGCTTTTGCCATAGCATCTTTAAATGCCATAGAACCTGCAATGTGGAATGCCATTTCTGAAGAGTCGACTTCATGGTAAGAACCATCGTATACATTAGCTTTAATACCTACTACAGGGAATCCGCCAAGAGTACCTGACTTCATAGCTGCCTCAATACCTTCTCCAACTTTTGGAATGTATTCCTTAGGAATAGCTCCACCAACAACTGTTGATTCGAAGAAGAATGTCTGCTCACCGTTAACGTCTGTTGGTTCGAATTTAACTTTACAGTGTCCGTACTGACCACGTCCACCAGACTGTTTTGCATATTTGCTGTCAACATCAACTGCTTTAGTAAAGGATTCTTTGTAAGCAACCTGTGGTGCACCTACGTTAGCTTCTACTTTGAATTCACGAAGAAGTCTGTCTACGATGATTTCAAGGTGAAGCTCACCCATACCAGCGATGATTGTCTGACCAGTTTCCTGATCTGTATGAGCACGGAATGTCGGGTCTTCTTCTGCAAGTTTTGCTAAAGATTCACCAAATTTACCCTGAGAAGCTTTTGTCTTTGGTTCAATAGCTAACTCGATAACCGGCTCTGGGAATTCCATAGACTCAAGGATTACCGGGTGCTGCTCGTCACAGATTGTATCTCCAGTTGTAGAAAACTTAAATCCGATCGCTGCTGCGATATCTCCTGAGTATACTTTGTCAAGCTCTTCTCTCTTATTTGCATGCATCTGTAAGATACGTCCAACACGTTCTTTCTTACCTTTTGTTGCATTTAATACGTAAGAACCTGAGTTCATTGTTCCAGAGTAAACTCTGAAGTATGCTAACTTACCTACGAATGGGTCAGTCATAATCTTGAATACTAATGCTGAGAACGGTTCTTCATCAGATGATTCTCTTACAACATCGTTTCCGTCTTCATCAATACCCTGGATAGCAGGTACGTCAAGTGGTGAAGGCATGAATTCGATAACTGCATCAAGAAGTTTCTGAACACCTTTGTTTCTGTAAGCAGTACCACAGCATACCGGAACAGCATCACAGCTACATGTTCCTTTTCTTAAAGCTGCTTTTAATGCTTCTGTTGAAGGTTCTTCTCCTTCCAGGTATTCCATCATTAAGTCATCATCTAATTCACAGATTTTCTCAACTAATTCTGTACGGTAAAGCTCTGCGTCTTCTTTCATATCTTCCGGGATATCTGTGATGGAAATATCATCACCTTTATCATCGTTGTAGATATATGCTTTCATTTCAAATAAGTCGATGATTCCTTTGAATTCATCTTCTTTTCCGATTGGAAGCTGGATACAGATTGCGTTTTTACCTAATCTTGTTTTGATCTGTTCTACTGCTCCGTAGAAGTTTGCACCTAAGATGTCCATCTTGTTGATGAATGCCATTCTTGGTACGTTGTATGTGTCAGCCTGACGCCATACGTTTTCTGACTGAGGCTCTACTCCACCTTTGGCACAGAACACACCAACTGCTCCGTCCAAAACACGAAGTGAACGCTCTACCTCAACTGTAAAGTCAACGTGTCCTGGAGTATCAATAATATTGATACGGTGTTCCAACGCACCAGCCTTTGGTTTGCAGTTTTCCTGCAATGTCCAGTGACATGTTGTAGCTGCTGAAGTGATTGTGATACCTCTTTCCTGCTCCTGTTCCATCCAGTCCATAGTAGCAGTACCTTCATGAGTATCACCGATCTTATGGTTAATACCTGTGTAGTAAAGAATACGCTCTGTTGTCGTAGTTTTACCAGCATCGATATGAGCCATAATACCAATATTTCTGGTTCTCTCTAATGGATATTCTCTTCCAGCCATTGTTGCCTCCTATTAGAATCTATAGTGAGCAAATGCCTTATTAGCCTCTGCCATCTTATGCATGTCTTCTTTTCTCTTCACAGATGCTCCTGTGTTATTAGCTGCATCCAGGATTTCATTTGCCAGTCTTTCTTCCATTGTCTTCTCGCCTCTTTTACGAGAGAACATTGTCATCCAACGAAGTGCAAGAGCCTGTCTTCTCTCTGCTCTAACTTCGATCGGTACCTGGTAAGTTGCTCCACCGATACGTCTTGCCTTAACTTCCAGTACCGGCATGATGTTGTTCATAGCTTCCTCGAACACCTCGATCGCTGGTTTCTCAGCCTTTGCTTCAACTCTTTCAAATGCTCCGTATACAATCTTCTGTGCTACACCTTTCTTACCATCTAACATGATGTTGTTGATAAGTTTGGTAACAACTTTATTGTTGTATATTGGATCCGCTAATACATCTCTTTTTTGAGTATGTCCTTTACGTGGCACGGTCCTTCCCTCCTTAATCATATTTTCCGGAATCTCTCCGGGATTAATTCATCGGTACTCACATGTGTCCTCTATGGAATGTGTCGCGGCCGCGGGACTTATATCTAAATCCGCAACCTCTATCTGACCAGAGCATTGCTCCGGCAGATACGATTCATAGTTCTGTTTGTGATACGATTTAACATATTAGTTTCTTATTTTGCGTCCTTCGGTCTCTTAGCGCCGTATTTAGAACGAGCCTGTCTTCTCTTAGCAACACCTGCTGTATCCAGTGTACCACGGATGATGTGATATCTTGTACCTGGCAGGTCCTTAACTCTTCCTCCACGGATCATAACAACACTATGCTCCTGAAGGTTGTGTCCTTCACCTGGGATATAGCTTGTTACTTCGATTCCGTTAGACAGACGAACTCTGGCAATTTTTCTCAGAGCTGAGTTAGGCTTCTTAGGTGTAGCTGTTTTAACTGCTGTACAAACACCTCTTTTCTGTGGTGCAGATACATCAGTTGCACGTTTCTTCAGGGAGTTATAACCTTTCTGAAGTGCCGGTGCTGTAGATTTCTTTTCAGAAGTCTGACGTCCTTTTCTAACTAACTGGTTAAATGTTGGCATTCTTTTTCACCTCCTATGATTTCGTTGTCTCCGGTAAAGAAACCGGAGAGGTTGCAGATAATGTAATTATTATCTTATTCGGCGCACAAAAATACAGTGTATTCCCATGCACACTCGTTTAGTGTAGTACGTTTTATTTGGAAAGTCAAGGACTTTTCTCAGATTTTACATTTCTTTTAATATTAATATGCTTTTCCCCAGTAAACCATATGTTTAGCTGGTTTACCACAACATACACACACATCTGAAATCTGTTCCTGCTCTTCCGGAATACATCTGGATGTCACGCCGCCTGTCTGATCTTTGATCATCTCTTCACAAGCCTCGTCTCCACACCACATTGCCTTGATAAAACCGATTTCATTTTCTGCAGTTGCTTTCATTTCATCCATATTTGTTGCAACATGAATATGAGAATCCAAAAATGCTTTCGCCTTTTCAAACAGCGCCTTCTGTACAGTTTCCAGAATATCTGCTAATTTTGTTGTTACTTCATCAATCGGAACAACGATTTTTTCTCTTGTATCACGACGAACTACAACAACCTGACCATTTTCAATGTCTTTTGGTCCAATTTCGATACGTGTCGGAATACCAAGCATTTCCTGCTCACTAAACTTCCATCCCGGACTCTTTTCTGAATCATCAATTGCCGCACGATATCCTGCCGCCTTCAACGCCGCAAGCAATTCGTTTGCCTTCTCCAGAACCCCCTCTTTATGCTGAGCAACCGGAATCACACGAACCTGCACCGGTGCGATATGCGGCGGAAGTACCAGACCACTGTCATCTCCATGCACCATAATGATTGCTCCGATAATTCTGGTGGACAATCCCCAAGAAGTCTCATATACGCTGTGCTGTTTATTTTCCTTATCAGAATAACTGATTCCATAAGCATCTGCAAATCCATTGCCGAAGAAGTGACTGGTACCGGACTGCAATGCCTTTCCATCATGCATCAACGCCTCAATTGTATAAGTATCCTGTGCTCCTGCGAATTTCTCACTTGGAGTCTTTTTACCTGTTACAAGCGGAATTGCCAAATCCTGCTCTACAAAATCTTTGTAAACATCACGCATCTGCAATGTTCTCTCTTCTGCCTCTTCGTATGTTGCATGAATGGTATGTCCTTCCTGCCACAAAAATTCTCTGGACCGAAGGAATGGTCTTGTTGTCTTCTCCCAGCGCAATACAGAACACCACTGATTCCATACCTTCGGCAAATCACGATAAGACTGCACTGTCTTGCTCCACACATCACAGAACAAAGTCTCAGATGTAGGACGAATACAGAATCTCTCCTGAAGTGGTTCTGCACCTCCCTGTGTAACCCATGCAACTTCCGGAGCAAATCCTTCGATATGGTCTTTTTCTTTCTGTAACAATGCCTCCGGAATCAATACAGGAAGATACACATTCTCTACGCCGGTTTCTTTGAAACGTGCATCCAGATTTTTCTGAATATTCTCCCAGATTGCATATCCATTCGGAAGATAATTCAAGCAGCCTTTTACACCTGAATAATCACAAAGTTTTGCCTCACGTACAACATCTGTGTACCACTGTGCGAAATCCACGTCACGCGCAGTAATTGATTCTACTAATTTCTTTTCTTTTGCCATGATTGTGTTCCTTTCCAATTATTATAATATTTTCATGTTGATTTTAGGAGCTTGTCTGCTTTTCTGACACATGCTTTTCTACCGCATTCTTCTCTGACATACATTACGCTTACATATACAGCAAAATGTAACAAAAAACCGCCGACTTCCACTCCCTCTCAAAAGGGACCGAAAATCCGGCGGTACCACCCTAATTAATCATATCGTTTTGATTTTTCCAAACCACTTCTCGATATCACTCTCTTCATTTACCGTTAACGCCGGTCTTACGCCGTATCTTCATACGGAAGCTCCCAGACCGGTTCTATATGTACACTGCAGGAGACTCCCACCATCTGCTCCCTCTCTGTGCCAGCTTGCATATATACTAATTCTGTTCATTGCTTCAAAACAAATATGAAATTATATGAAATAATCCATTCTTTGAAATTCTAACCGAAATTTCTACAAAAGTCAATGTGTTCTACTATGCATTTGGAAATGAATCTGCTATAATCGTTACGAAAATTATAAATTCACATATTTTAGGAGGATTCCACACAATGAAATTTACTTTTGCTCACAACAATTTAAATGTATATGACTTGGAAAAATCGCTGGATTTTTATAAAAAAGCGCTTGGATTAACCGTCACCAAAACAAAAGAGGCAGAAGATGGCAGTTTCAAACTTGTTTATCTGGGTGACAATGTAACACCTCATCTCTTAGAGCTCACCTGGCTTCGCGACATGGACCGCCCCTATGAACTTGGCGACAATGAAATCCATCTTGCATTTACCGTAGATGACTACGAAAGTGCACTTGCATTGCACAAAAAAATGAACTGTGTCTGCTTTGAAAACCCTGCCATGGGAATTTATTTTATCGAAGATCCAGACGGATACTGGCTGGAAATCGTACCTTCTAAATAATATTCACAATGTACTTTCGGAGGCTTAATTTATAATGAAAAAACTCAAATATTTTTCAGCACTGACATTTAGTACCATCGTTATGGCCATTGGCATTTACTTTTTTAAGTTTACCAACAACTTTACATTCGGCGGAATCACCGGTCTTGCAGTCCTCATCGCCAAAGCCGGTCTTATGTCTGCCAGTGATTTTACATTCGTCACAAATATGCTTCTGCTTGTCATTGGTTTCATCATTCTCGGAACCAAATTCGCCGCCAAAACAGCTTACTGCAGTATCTTGCTTTCGGTAACGCTTTCTGCACTGGAGCGCATCTATCCTATGAACGGCCCTCTGACAGATCAACCTATGTTGGAACTATGCTTTGCCATCGCTCTTCCGGCACTCGGAAGCGCCATCCTATTTAATATCGGTGCATCCAGCGGTGGAACCGACATCATCGCTATGGTTTTAAAAAAATATTCCAGTTTTGACATCGGAAAAGCACTTCTTGTAACCGATATTATCATCACTATTGCCGGCTGCTTTGTATTCGACATCGAAACCGGATTATACTCTTTCCTCGGACTTGCAATCCGTTCCTTTATGATTGATACATTCATTGAAAGTTTTAACCTCTCAAAATATTTCAATGTCGTATGCGATCATCCAGAGCCCATTTGCGATTATATCACAAATGAACTTCACCGAAGTGCAACCGTCTGCAATGCACAAGGCGCATTTTCCGGTGACGATAAATACATCATTTTCACCGCTCTGAATCGCCCGCAGGCAATGAAACTCCGAAATTACATCAAAGCAAACGAGCCAACTGCATTTATCCTGATTTCCAATACAAGTGAAATCATTGGAAAAGGCTTTCACACAATTTAACACTCAAAAAAAATACACCTCGAATGTTTGTTTAATCTCCAACATCCGGGGTGTATTTTCTTATCATTTCATTTATATTACATCCTATATAGAATCAACCTTGAATCTGCAATAATTTCTGTTTCAGATCATTCTCCAATTTCAGCATCTCTGCCTCTGCCGCACGTCGTTTTTCTCTTCCTTCCTGTTGAATATGCATCACTTCATCCAAAGTAGAAATAAGAGACTCATTTGTTGCTTTTAACGTCTCCATATCCACAATGCCACGTTCAGATTCTCTGGCAGTATCCAATGTTGCCATCTTCAATTTTTCCGCATTCTTTTTCAACAATGTGTTCGTCATATCTGTCACTTCACGCTGCGCCTCCGCTGCCTGTGCAGAATGTTCAACACCAAGCGCCAATACCATCTGACTTTTCCACAGCGGAATCGTATTTACAACCGTTGACTGGATTTTTTCCACCATCATTGTATCGTTGCTCTGTACCAATCGGATCTGCGGAGCTGTCTGCAATGATATCTGTCTCGTCAGCTCCAGATCATGAATTTTCTTTTCAAATCTGGTGCACATGGATTCCAAATCTCGTGCCGCCTGCGCATCTTCTGCCAGACCGCTCTGCTGAGCTTTCTGCAGCAAAGATGCAAGAGTCGTATTACGCACTTCTTCCAGTTTCTTTTTTCCTGCCATAATGTACATGGTCAACTCTTTGAAATAGGTCAAATTCAGTTCATACATTTTGTCCAGAATTGCCACATCCTTTAACAGCTGAACCTGATGATTTTCAAGTACTTTACAGATTTGATTAATATTTGTCTCTGCTTTTGCATACTTCGTCTTCATTGCCGTAATCTTATTGGCACCTTTTTTAAAGAACCCAAGAAATCCCTTTTCCTCTTCCTCATCAAAATCCTTCAATTCGTGTACAACACCGGAAAGTAACTCTCCAATTTCCCCCATATCTTTCGTCTTTACATTTTCCAGTGCAGTTTCCGAAAAATCAGCCATCTTTTTCTGAGTTCCGGCGCCATACTGGAGAATCATCTGGGAATTTGTCAAATCAATCTGCTCTGCAAATTTTGCAACTATCTGCTTTTCCTCATCTGATAATACATTTTCCTCCGCCATCGGCTCTTCTTTCTTTACTTCTGTCACCACCTGTGGTGCTTCCTGAAATGGATCCAGAGTCAATGTCGGTGTTTCCAAATTTGCAAATTCGTTATTCATGGTTCTTTCCTCCCTTTATTTTTTCAAACCATCTTCTGTCAAGCCTTCCTGCGCAAGCATTGTATGCAGCACAGAAATATCCGAAGATACATCCCATGCCGTATCCTGGAACAGACTGTCTAACAATTTTTCAAATGCCACATTCAGTGTATCCAACGTCTTTTCAATCTCTTGTTTCGAAGAAATAATATTAGCTCCCTGTACAGGCTGACTATCCAAATCCTCATAAGCCTCCAACAGTTTTACTGTAGTTGGCAGATAATATTCCATCATCCTGCGCAAATCTGAAACCGAATCCGGATTCTGCTCTACTCTGTCAAAAATCCGATCTACAAGCAATTCAATTCTGGAAATCTTAGCCGAAATTTCTTCTCCCGGAATTGCGTCATTGCATGCCCGAATCTTACGAATATATTCTTCTCCTGCACGAATTGCCTCGCGCACTTCCGGCGGCAGATTCGGATTCCCCTGTGCTGCTGCCTCCTGCTCTTTTCTCAGCTTTTCTGCTTCCTTAGCCTTCTGTTTCTTTTCACGCTCTTCGCTTTCCACTCGACTCATCAAATCTGTATACTGTTGATACGACTGATTGCTGACCATCAGGCAGGTTTTCTTGGAATCCATATGCCCTTCCTTAAACCATCCTTTTTGAATCATCTGCTCAAGATCGCGCACTACATTCTTTTTTGCTCTTCCAGTCTGAGTCTGCAGCTCCTTAATATCACAATACTCTCTTCCACCTAGAATCCGGATATACATCCTGAATCTTCGAACACGGCTCAATAGCTTCGTCCCTAAAATTCCCAAACTGCCAAACACAACTACAAATGCAAGACTAACTCCCATCACTGTTCCAGCCTCCGGATCTCCTGCAAATACACCCATAAACATTCCCATCAACGCCGTCAATAGAAATGGCAATGCAATTCCATATCCGGCAATCGACAAAAGAATGCCCGCTACGCGATTCCCGACTGTAGATCCAAATAGCATCGGCTCTGCCTGCTGCTTCTTCATATTAGCATTGACCGAGTTTCCCACATTTCGTACGGTATGTGAAAAATAATCCACCGCACCATTCACTGTATCTGTAATCGTTCGATTTAACATACTATAATCACGTGAGTCAATCGCATCCTGCACGTTTCTGCGAATTTCTTCACCAAATCTTTCCCAATCTTGATTTTCCATGCTATCATCTCACTTTCTTCTCTTGACCTCGAAAATCTTTTCATTTTATAATCAGTTTAGACAGAATTAAAGCAAAAGTCAAGAAAATAGCAACAGGGAGATTTATTTTATGAATTTAAATATTTTATATGAAGATAGCGAAATTCTTGTGTGCGAAAAACCAGCCGGAATCGCAACTCAAAGCAGCCGGATTGGAACCCCGGACATGGTCAGTCTTCTCAAAAACTATCTGCGCCAGCAGTCCCCTCAGCAACAGCCATACCTTGCAGTAATCCACCGTCTCGACCAGCCTGTCACAGGACTTCTCGTCTTCGCCAAAAGCAAGCGAGCAGCAGCTGATTTAAACAAACAGCTAACAACAGCTGGCTTCGGGAAACATTACCTTGCACTTTTAACCGGCATTCCTTCTCCAGATGAAACTGATTTAACGAATTATCTTATAAAAGATAATAAAACAAACACCTCCCGGATCTGCACACAAAATACACCTGGTTCCAAAGTGGCCCGGCTCCATTATAAATTAATACAAAAGTGGAGTCATTCGTCTCTTGCAGAAATCACACTGGACACAGGCCGTCACCATCAGATTCGGGTACAGATGGCCCATCTCGGCTGTCCGATCCAGGGAGATGTCAAATATGGAGCCACCGTTCCCGGTCAATTGCAGCTCTACGCCTACCGGTTAACTTTCCGACATCCGGTTCACCATCAACTACTAGAATTCACCCTGGACACTTCCCACATATATGACTCCAAAAAGGTCCCCAGAATATTCTGAGGACCTGCGTGTTTCATTCTCTTATACTTCTGCTTCCATATCCGTTTCTTCTAATACGGTATTGTATTTTTCCAAAATGGTATCCTGAATCTTCTCTCTCGTACCAGAATTAATCGGATGTGCTATATCGCGGTATTCTCCATCCAATGCTTTCTTACTTGGCATCGCGATAAACAATCCCTTTTCTCCTTCAATCACTTTGATATCATGTACAACAAACTCATCGTCTATTGTAATCGACACCACCGCTTTTAATTTCCCCTCTTTTGTAACTTTACGCACACGCACATCTGTAATTCTCATTTGTTCAGTCTCCTTTCGTCGAACTCCGCTCTTTGAGGCAAATTCTACAATGCATACCGGTCATTCTTTTCAATCACAACTTTAATTCCTTCTTCCCCGGCATATCTCGTGTTAGCCCGGATTGTACCGCGACTTTCCACAATACAATTATCAATATATGTATTATCACCCAGATATACATCATTCAATATGATGGAATTCTTAATCACACAGTTATTCCCCACAAATACCTTTTTGTGAATCACCGAATTTTCCACTGTTCCATTAATAATACTTCCGCTTCCGATCAAACTATTCTTTACATTCGCTCCCGGATTATATTTTGCAGGTGGCTGATCGCTGACCTTGGAATACACCTGTGGAAGCTCCTTAAAGAAATAGTTTCTCACTTCCGGTTTCAAGAAATCCATATTCGTCTTATAATAAGAATCTACTGTTGCAATATTGCTCCAATAGCCTTTAATTTTGTATCCGTATATTCTTTTTAGATTTTTATAACGAATCAAAATATCACTTACTAGATCATAACGCCCCTCATCCTGACTATGCTCGATTAAATCAATCAGCAGTCTTCTTCGCACCACATAAATTCCTGTTGAAATCGTATGCGAATGCGCTACCATCGGCTTTTCTTCAAACTCCTCAATCCGAGAAGCCTCATTCATGCGGACGGTACCAAACCGAGTCGCATCTTCATTCTCCGGAAGATCTTTTACAACTACAGTAATATCTGCCCGCTTTGCGATATGATACTCCAGAACCTTATTGTAATCAAGCTTGTACACTGCATCTCCGGACACAATAATCACGTATGGCTCATGACATTTTTTCAAAAAATCCAGATTTTGATAAATTGCATCTGCCGTTCCTCGATACCAAGACCCATTATTCGTAGTAATAATCGGAGTAAAAACATACAATCCACCCTGTTTTCTTCCAAAATCCCACCACTTTGAGGAATTTAAATGTTCATTCAATGAACGTGCATTGTACTGTGTCAATACTGCAACTTTTTGAATATGAGAATTAGTCATATTGCTCAGTGCAAAATCAATCGCTCTGTAACTGGATGCAATCGGCATCGCTGCTACTGCGCGCTTTGTTGTCAACTCCTGCATTCTTCTATTGTTGCCGCCTGCCAGAATAATCCCAACTGCTCTCATCTCCACTCACCTGCCTTTATTAAAGTCTCTCCACTTGCTAGCATTCCCTCTCTGTAGTCTTCAGGTACTGTTTCTCCGCTGATTGCAGTATTCTTTCCAATCTGAACCCCTGCCGGAATCGTGGTATTCTCCCCAATTGTCGCCAGACCTCCACTATAAATATTGGGTTTTAATTGGTTTGGAACTTCTGCCCCTATTCCGATCACTACATTATCACCGATCACTGTATTTTCTGCGATAATCGCCTTATCAATCACACAATTCTCACCAATTACTACATTTCGCATAATAATAGAATCCCGCACTACACTGCCTTTTCCTACTATCATTCCAGCCCCCAGAACAGAATTATGTACTTCTCCGTAAATCTCCGTTCCATTGCTGATGATGCATCGGTCTACAACACCTTCCTCCGCGATATACTGTGGCGGAAGATTGGCGCTGTTTGTATAAATTTTCCAGAACTCTTCATATAAATTAAATTCCGGAATGATATCAATCAGTTCCATATTGGCTTCCCAATAGGAACTCAACGTTCCAACATCCTTCCAATAACCATTGTACTCATAAGCAAACAACCGCTGCCCCTTTGCATGACAATAAGGAATAATATGTTTCCCAAAATCGCAGTGAGGCTGTTCTGACAAACGGATTAGCGCCTCCTTCAACACCGGCCAGCTAAAAATATAGATTCCCATTGATGCCAAATTACTGCTTGGATGCTCCGGCTTCTCCTCAAACTCCTGAATTCTTCCTTCTGAATCGGTCACTACAATCCCAAAACGACTTGCTTCTTCCATAGGTACCGGCATCGCAGCAATTGTTACATCTGCTTTATTCGCCTTATGAAAATCAAGCATCACTTCGTAATCCATTTTATAGATATGATCTCCCGAAAGAATCAGCACATAATCCGGATTAAAACTTTGCATATAATCCAGATTTTGATAAATCGCATTAGCTGTTCCGGTATACCATTCACTATTTGAGCTTTTCTCGTACGGCGGAAGTATTGATACGCCACCCACATTTCGATCCAAATCCCATGGAATTCCGATTCCTATATGTGTATTTAATCGTAAAGGCTGATACTGTGTCAAAACACCAACCGTATCTACGCCTGAATTAATACAATTACTAAGTGGAAAATCAATAATCCGATACTTACCGCCAAAAGCTACCGCAGGCTTTGCAACCTTTGCAGTCAGCACCCCCAGCCGGCTGCCTTGTCCACCTGCAAGCAGCATGGCAATCATCTCTTTTTTTACCATGTTGTCACCCCATTTCTAGTTCATTTAACTTATTATATCATATTTTTCTAATATGTGAACAATATTTCACAATTTTTTACTTGATTTTACGTTCTTTTTGTTTAGATTGAACAAAAAAGAACCTCTTTCAATTTTTCTCATATATAGTATAATATATTTAGCAGATACTAATTATGACTAAACTTGCAAATTTGAATAAAGAAGGGATACTCTCATGTATAAAATTGATTTTCAAAAACCTATTCACATTCATTTTATAGGCATCGGTGGCATTAGTATGAGTGGTCTTGCAGAGATTTTACTGGAAGAAGGATTTACCGTATCCGGCTCTGATTCCAAGGAATCTCCGCTCACAAAAAAACTAGAGCAGCTCGGTGCTACTATCTTTTATGGACAAAAAGCCTCCAACATCATCGATGGGATCGACTGCGTAGTCTATACTGCAGCGATTCATCGTGAAAATGCAGAATTGATCGAAGCAGTCGCAAAAAAGATTCCAATGCTGACACGCGCGGAACTGTTGGGACAACTTATGAAAAATTATAAAACTCCAATTGCAGTATCCGGAACCCATGGAAAAACCACTACTACTTCCATGCTCTCCCACATACTGCTTGCCGGAGAAAAAGATCCGACAATTTCCGTTGGAGGAATCTTGCAGGCTATCGGTGGTAATATTCGGGTCGGACATTCCGACACATTTATTACAGAAGCCTGTGAATACACAAACAGTTTTTTGAACTTCTTTCCAAAAATCGGAATTATTTTAAATATAGAAGAAGATCATTTAGATTTTTTCAAAGACCTGGAAGATATTCGCCATTCATTCCATCAGTTTGCGGCACTGATTCCAGCTGACGGAACTTTAATCATCAACAGCGATATCAAGAATTACAAGGAGATCTGCGAAGGACTTGACTGCCGAATTGTCACCTGCGGTTCTTCCATTTCCTCTGACTACAGTTCTGAAAATGTCCGTTTTGACGAAAAGGGGCTTGCTTCTTTTGACTTGATCAAGCATGGAGAAACCGTATGTCGGATTCAGTTGTCAGTTCCTGGATACCATAACGTTTCTAATGCTTTGACTTGTATCGCTGCCGCCGAACTATTGGAGATTCCAATGGAAACAATCATACAAGGACTTCTTGCATTCACAGGAACTGACCGCCGATTTGAATATAAGGGCATGATGAACGGAGTAACGATTATCGATGATTATGCACATCATCCAACCGAGATTCTTGCTACTTTGAAGGCTGCAAAGAACTATCCACATAAAGAATTATGGTGCGTATTCCAGCCACATACTTATACACGTACAAAGGCATTTTTCCATGAATTTGCAGAAGTGCTTTCACACACCGATCATCTAGTTCTCGCAGATATTTTTGCAGCACGTGAAACAGATACACTCGGAGTCTCTTCCAAAGATCTGGCCGCAGAAGTTGCCCGGCTTGGAACAGACGCCCACTACTTTGGATGCTTTGAAGAGATAGAAATGTTCTTAAAAGAGCATTGTGCTTCAGGAGATTTGTTGATAACTATGGGCGCTGGAGATGTTGTAAACATTGGAGAAGACTTGCTTAAATAAAAGTTATCCACATTTTCCACATAAAGTTATCTACAAAAAAACCGTTCTTTCCACAAAAAAATGCTTTGTCTTCCCGCTTTTAAATGCTATAATACCTTTACGCATTGAGAAAGGATAACATACTCGAGGTGGGATGAGATATGAAAACATTAAAGTTAAAAAATAAATATCAGACAAATGCAACTCTGATTTCCAATGATTTTATTGATCATTATATGAGCAAGGCAAATGGAGAATTCGTGAAAGTATACCTTTTTTTATTAAGGCATCTGGACGATCCTTACTCCAATCTTACAATTTCCTCTATCGCAGATTCTTTGGACAATACTGAACGGGATATTCTGCGTGCATTTCGATATTGGGAAACAGAAGGGCTTTTAAGTCTGGAAGAGGATTCTGACGGCAAGATTACCGGACTTGCTCTGGAACAGATATGTACTGACAGCAGTTGTACACAAAAGGGAACTATCAAAGGTGAGATTAAAACATCTCTTCCGACTCCTCCCACTCCTGTTTCAGAACCGGTATCTATCTCCCCAGAGCCTTCACCGAAGGCGATTCCACTCAGCTCATTTAAAGCACAGAAAGAGCTAAAGTCTCTTCTTTTTATCGCCGAGCAATATCTGGGAAAGACATTGTCCAAAACAGATGTGGATGCCATCACTTATTTTTATGATACATTGCTGATGCCGGCCGATTTGATTGAATATCTAATTGAAACCTGTGTCGAAGGCGGACACAACAGTATTCATTATATCCAAAAGGTAGCTCTTTCCTGGTATAACGAAGGAGTTACTACTATTGAGGCAGCAAGACAACGTTCAAAATCTTATAACAAGAACTATTATACCGTTTTAAACGCTTTCGGTATCAAAAACCGAGGACCAGCAGATTCTGAAGTCACCTTTATCCGCAAGTGGATTGAAGATTTTGGTTTTTCGCTGGATATCGTTCACGAAGCTTGTGACAGAACCATTGCTGCTACACATCAGCCAAGTTTCGAGTATGCCGATACAATTTTACAAAAATGGCGTCAAGCAGGTGTACAGACTCTTCAGGAAATCGCCGCTCTGGACGCTGCATTTCAAAAAGAAAAGGGCGCAAAAAAAATCGCCGTTTCCCGCAGCAAACCAACTTCTAGAAACTTGAATAACTTCGAACGCAGAAGTTATGATATGGATTCTTTGGAAGAACGCTTATTGAACAGTAATTAATGTTACAAATATAAAGGAGTATTCCACGTGGGATTAAGAAATTCACAATATCAGGAAATCATGCGCAGCTACGAACAAAAGCAGCTGCGCAGTCGTGACATTCTGGACAATCATTATCAAGAAGTATATGCCAGACTTCCCGAATTTCGTTCACTGGACGAATCCATCTCCATTCTTTCCGTCCAATACGGGAAGCGTCTTCTGAACGGAGATGAGACTGCCGTTTCTTCTTTAAAAGAAGAACTGGCTATTTTAAGAAGCAGTAAGGCAGAACTTCTAAAGTCCGCCGGTTTTCCTGCCGACTATCTGGAGCCTTCCTATGAATGCCCAGACTGTAAAGATACCGGATATATCGACGGCAAAAAATGTCATTGTTTTAAAAAAGCCGTCAGTAAACTTTTGTATCAACAGTCTAATTTATCCGGGGTATTTTCTCATGAAAATTTCAACACATTCTCGGCAGACTATTATTCAAACAATTTTATAGACCCGAAATCCGGACGTTCTGCAAAAGAAGTCATTCTCGAAGCGTATCAGACCTGTCAGGATTTCGTCCGTTCTTTTGATCAAGAACATAAAAACCTATTTTTATACGGAGATGTCGGGGTAGGTAAAACCTTCCTCTCCAACTGTATTGCCAGCGCACTGATCGATGCCGGTTTTTCCGTACTGTATTTTTCAGCGCCTGCCTTTTTCAACACGCTGGCACATCACACTTTCGATAAAGGTGATGTCGATGCTCAAAATATGTACGAATTCATCTATGACTGTGATTTGTTGATCATCGATGATCTCGGAACAGAATACACAAACGCTTTTGTTTCATCCCAATTTTTTTCTTGCATCAATGAGCGTCTACTTAGTAAGCATTCTACCATTATTTCAACAAATCTTTCACTGGATGCACTTGCTGACCTATATACAGAACGGTCTTTTTCCAGAATTACAAGTAACTATATCATGCTGAAGCTCATCGGCGATGATATTCGAATTAAAAAGAAATTACTAAACAGAGAGGAGCAATAATCATGTTGCGAAGAAGCGAACGAAACTTAGAGAACATTCCTGTAGGAGCATTGGGGCTGATCCCAATTACCGGATGCGAAGAGCTTGGAGGAAAAGTCAACGACTACCTCGTAAAGTGGAGAGGAGAAAGCGCTCATCAATACAAGGATGATGTTGTATTCACCGGCTATGCTCAGGATAACTTCATCATTGATGCAAAAGTACCTCGTTTCGGTTCCGGAGAAGCAAAAGGAATCATCGGTCAGTCTGTCCGCGGAAAAGATATTTACCTGATGGTAGATGTTTTAAACTACAATATTACTTATTCTCTGTCCGGCAACATCAACCACATGTCTCCGGATGACCATTTTCAGAATTTAAAGAGAATCATTGCCGCAATTGGCGGAAAAGCAAGAAGAATTAATATTATTATGCCATTCCTATACGAAAGCCGTCAGCACAAACGTAGCGGTCGTGAATCTCTTGACTGTGCACTTGCACTTCAGGAACTGGTTCGCATGGGAGCAGATAATATCATTACTTTTGATGCCCACGATCCTCGTGTACAAAATGCGATTCCTCTGAGTGGATTCGAAACTGTTACACCTGCTTATCAGTTTGTAAAAGGACTCCTTCATACCGTAAAAGATCTTCAAATTGACAGTGATCACATGATGGTTATCAGCCCGGATGAAGGCGCCACCGCTCGTGCTATCTACCTTGCCAATGTCTTGGGATTGGATATGGGAATGTTCTACAAACGTCGAGATTACACACGCATCGTTGATGGACGCAACCCAATCGTAGCACATGAATTTCTTGGAAGTTCTGTAGAAGGAAAAGATGTAATCATTATTGATGATATGATTTCTTCCGGAGATAGTATTCTGGATGTTGCAAAACAGCTGAAACAGCGGAAAGCAAGAAGAATCTACGCAGCCGCTACATTTGGTTTGTTTACAAACGGTATGGACAAGTTTGATCAGGCTTATGAAGAGGGACTGTTGGACGGTATTTTAACTACAAATTTAATTTACCAGACACCGGATCTTCTTTCTAAACCTTATTATATCAATTGTGATATGAGCAAATATATCGCCTTATTAATCGACACATTGAATCATGACGGTTCTATCAGTACCATTCTGAACCCAAGTGAGAGAATCCAGCATGTAGTAGATAAATATAAAAACGGCGAAGAAATTTAAATTTTAAAGCTCCACATACAAATAAATCAGGCAGTACAATTTGATTCCAAACTTGTACTGCCTGATTTCGACTTATATGGGTTTATATTAGTTATTATCTAAATATACTGTAAATAAATATATTAATATTACAACAATCCTCCAATTGAAAGGAACAACGGGGCAAATACCAATGACACAATTGTCATTAACTTGATCAAAATGTTAATTGATGGCCCCGATGTATCTTTAAATGGATCTCCGACTGTATCTCCGACAACAGCCGCCTTGTGCGCCTCACTGCCTTTCCCGCCATGCGCTCCCGTCTCAATATATTTCTTTGCATTATCCCAAGCACCGCCGGAATTGGACATAAAAATCGCCATCAATACTCCGGTTACAAGCGCTCCGGCAAGTAAGCCTCCCAGTGCATCTACACCAAGCACAACACCTACCAATACCGGTACAACGACTGCCATAAGCCCAGGTAATAACATCTCATGAAGCGCTGCTTTTGTAGAAATTGCCACGCAGGATGTATAATCTGGTTTCTCAGTTCCCTTCATAATCCCCGGTTTCTCGCGAAACTGTCGTCTCACTTCTTCAATCATCTTATATGCTGCCTTTGATACCGAATCCATTGTAAACGAAGAAAATAAGAAAGTAAGCATACCACCAATAAAGATACCAATAATTACTTTATAATCTAATAAATTGATTGCATCCAGATCCACTGCTTCTGCATATGATGCGAACAGTGCCAGCGCCGTTAATGCCGCAGAACCAATTGCAAATCCTTTCCCCATTGCCGCAGTTGTATTTCCTACAGAATCCAGTTTATCTGTAATTTCTCGAACGGATTCATCCAGTCCAGACATCTCTGCAATACCACCTGCATTGTCCGCAATCGGACCATATGCATCAACTGCAACTGTGATTCCGGTTGTCGATAGCATACCAACCGCTGCAAGTGCGATACCATACAATCCAGCCGCCTGATATGCAATAAAAATCCCCAGACAAATCAGAAGAAGGGGAATCGCTGTTGACTGCATTCCTACCGCTATCCCACTGATAATTGTAGTCGCCGGCCCTGTCTCTGATTGTGCTCCGATTTTCTTAACTGGTTTATAATCTGCTGATGTATAATATTCTGTTACATTTCCGATGATCACACCAACTACCAATCCAGCAATCACTGCAATTGCAGCTTTCATATTACCGAATACCAACTGACTCAATACCAACGATGCAATAACAACCAATCCAGCTGAAACATAACTTCCTCTTGTAAGCGCCTTTTGTGGATCAGATTTCCCATTTCCTCGCACAAAGAATGTTGCAATAATAGAAGCCAAAAGTCCACACGCTGCGATCACAAGCGGATACAAAACGCCTGACGTCGCTGCTGCAACTGCCCCAAGCGTTAATGCAGATACAAGCGAACCTACATAAGACTCAAACAAATCTGCTCCCATTCCTGCCACATCTCCAACGTTATCTCCAACATTATCTGCGATTACAGCGGGATTACGCGGATCATCCTCCGGAATCCCCGCTTCCACTTTTCCAACCAGATCTGCACCAACATCCGCAGCCTTCGTATATATACCACCGCCAACACGCGCAAAAAGTGCAATTGAAGAGGCTCCCAGACTAAATCCAGATAATACATCGATATTTTTAGTAATTATGTATACAAGGCTTACACCAAGCGCTCCCAGACCTGCTACACACATTCCCATAACAGCTCCGCCTGAAAACGCAATTGAGAGAGCCTTATTCATACCACTCTCTTTTGCAGCATTTGCAGTTCTGACATTTGCCTTTGTAGCAACTGTCATTCCACAATATCCTGCAGCTGTTGAAAACAACGCACCTACCACAAAACAAATAGCTGTTACCCAGCTTCCGATTCCCAGTCCAATCAGTACAAATAGTACTGCTACAAAAACTACAAGGATCTTATACTCTGCTGCCAAAAATGCACGTGCACCTTCTGCAATTGCACCTGCAATTTCCTTCATTTTGTCTGTTCCTGCTGTCTGTCTATTAACTTTTATTGCCAAATATGCAGCAAACACCAATGTCAGAACTGATGCCAATGGAACAAACATCATCCACTTCTCCATGTTGTTATCCTCCTAAAATAAATAATCCTTGCTTGCTATTATAACTGCCATTTCATATTTTTGCAAGTTATTTTTTCTTTTCTTGCATTTTCTTTTTCCTCTATTATTC
>Garnier_p1__coassemble_1101_pt1 | contig 17168 bp, 14 predicted proteins | sample Garnier_p1__metabat2_high_PE_025 | metagenome-assembled genome bin Garnier_p1
GGGAAGATTTGATCCGAAATTTATCTTAAAGCAATTCTGTGATACGGAAGAAGATTTTCCGGCATTATATGAAGCACTTTATGAAAACTGGCAGGCATTGGACGAAGGAAGTGCAGAATATGGGGCTTGTATTGAGAAAGCATTGAGCTGTTTGCCTGAACATCTACATGCACCGGCAGTGGCGTTTTTTAAAAACTGGTATCGATATTGTACGCCGATGCAGGAGTCTTGGGAATTGGTGCGTGAACTAAAAGAACAAAAGATTTCGGTTTATTTGCTTTCAAATGCGTCTGCGTATTTTTCAGAGCATGCAATGGAAATATGTTCCATCTTAGAATGTTTTGATGGAATTATATTCTCAGGTCCAAATCAATGTGCAAAACCTGAATCTAAAATTTATCAGTTATTATTTGAGACATTTCAATTGAAACCGGAAGAATGTTTTTTTATTGATGATAATGAAGAGAATATTAAGGCTGCAAAAGCACTCGGAATGGATGGAATTGTGTTTACAGGAGATGTGAAAGCAGTAAAAAAGGCAATCGAATTTTGATTGCCTTTTTGTGTGATCTTTTTTAATGGAAAAAATGATCCCCGATCTGATAGCCGTAGCCGCCACAGTCAAAATACAGCATTTCTCCGATCGGATTGCTTCCGGCTAATGCATCTGCAGCAGCCTGCATTGCAGATTCACTATATCCGCCGGTTGTCAATATCGTATCCAGCCATCCAGTCATAGCAGGCGTGAATTGTCCGGATTGGTAGATGACTTCCGCAATACTGTTTGGATAGACGTTACTATGGACTCGGTTCATAACAACAGCGCCTACAGCGACCTGCCCTTCATATGGCTGGTTGCCAGCTTCGCAAAAAATCAAGGCCGCAAGCAATTCTTGATCGGCAGCAGCGATTTGCTCGGCTTCAAGTTGTTCTTCAGCAAGTCTTGCTTCTTCTGCCAGCCGAGCCTCTTCAGCGCGTCTTATTTCATAGAGTTCCTGTGCATGTTGGATAGATGCAGTTGTGGAAATGACTGTATGTTCTGGAATTTCAAAAAGTCCTGTTCCAGATGCAATTGCCTCAATTGCAGGCGGTTGTTTTGTGTGGTTGTTTTGTTCAGCCGCAAAGCTGATAGAACTTATGGTTATTGCAAAAGTGGCAGTGGCAACAGTCACAAACACCTTAACTTTTGTCTTTATATTGTTCATATTTATTACCCTCCGTTTATGAAAAAATGAATAGGTTCTTATAGAGTATATTCAAAAATATCGAAAGTATTACAAATATTACAATAATGTTAAGAAAAAATCAAGTAAAATGTAAAAAATAAATTTTTTGATATGTATTTACTTTCGAAAGAGAGGATGTTATAGTGGATTAAGAAAGGTTGCGCGAGAAACGGATCACGCGCAATATAAAGAGCCACCTATTTGCTGATTTTTGAGTTGAAAGGTGGTTTTTGTGTGCGAGAAAATAAGGATGAGGAGGGGATTATTATGACAAGAAAACAGCAGAAGAATGATCAGGTGATGAGTCAGACAACGAATCAGATAACAGAAGGAATTATATGGAAACAACTTCTGATTTTTTTCTTTCCTATTGTTTTTGGAACCTTTTTTCAGCAATTATATAATACGATTGATACGGTAATTGTAGGACAATTTGTTGGAAAGGCTGCGTTGGCTAGTGTGGGTGGTTCGGCAACGCAGATCATTAATCTGGTGGTGGGATTTTTTACCGGTCTTTCCTCAGGCGCAGCAGTTGTGATTGCTCAGTTTTTTGGTGCAAGGGATGAACGGTCGGTAGAAGAAAGTCTTCATACAGCGTATGCATTTTCCGTTATAGGAAGTGTGATTATTTCTATTCTTGGATTTGTTTGTTCGCCGGCTATACTAAAGTTGATGAATACACCCGCAGAGTTGTTATCAGATTCGGTATTATACTTGAGGATATATTTCGTTGGAATTCTATTTGTGTTCATTTTTAATATTGGTTCCAGCATATTACGGGCAGTGGGGGATTCAAAACACCCATTGTATTATTTGATTGTTTGTTGTTTTATCAACATCATTCTGGATCTTTTGCTAGTTATAGTATTTCATATGGGAGTGGCAGGTGTTGCTTATGCAACATTGATTTCTCAAGCAGTCAGCGCAATTCTGGTGACATGGAAACTGATGCGGTCAACCGATATCATGACTTTGCGATTGCGGGAAATACGGCTTTACAAGAATGTATTAAAATATCAGCTTGCAATTGGACTTCCCACTGGATTTCAATCTGTTATGTATAGTATTTCAAATGTAATTATTCAGGCTGCCTTAAATAGTTTTGGAACAGACACAGTTGCGGCATGGTCAGCTTATGGAAAACTGGATGCCTTATTCTGGATGATTATCAGTGCGATTGGAATTGCCATTACAACATTTGTTGGACAAAATTATGGGGCACGCAAACATGAGCGAGTGAAAAAAAGCGTTCGAGTTTGTCTGGGAATGGCAATCTTGATTTCTGTGATCATGGTTGTATTTTTAATGGGACTTCGAGAGCCATTGTTCCGTCTATTTACAAGAGATGCTTCCGTGGTAAGAATTGGCTCAGAGATGCTTGCATTGATTACACCATGTTACGTGGTTTACGTGTTTATAGAAGTGCTTTCAGGAGCACTTCGCGGTATGGGAGATGTGCTGATCCCAACTGTGATTACGCTGGGTGGTGTCTGTGTATTGCGTCTGCTTTGGATTGCGGGAGCCTTACATTTCGCTCCAACAATAGAAATGATTATCTATAGTTATCCAATTACATGGATTGTGACAGCAGTAGCATTCATTATTTATTATCTATATAAGAAAAAAAGAATATTAAAATAAAGATGAAAAAAACAGAACCTCTTCTATGGGAGAGGTTCTGCTTTTGTGACTACAGTTTAAAGATTGGACTGATTTTTTTGTAGATTAAAAGAACGATCAAAGATACCAGTACAGCCTTTAATAAGTTAAATGGAGCTACCGCGAATATGACAAATGTATTTAGGTTTGTGATATTTGGATTGATAGCTGTACCCATCTGAACCAGTGCATCAATCGGAAGATTGAATGCGGCTGAATAAGCGGGAAGCATTACATAAGCATTGATCAGGCAGCCGATGACGACCATTAAAGCTGTTCCGGCACCAGCAGTATCTGTGCCGGTAATGACCAGATTTAACAGAATTTTTACTAGTTCAATTGCGGCACCGGCGACGGGGCCCATAGCAAAAGCGCCGATAAGAACCGGAACTTCACTAAAATCAATCTCGTAAAAACTGGGGGCAAATGGAAGGGGAATTTCAAACAGCATTAATACAACGGATATAGCTGCAAGCATTCCAATTTTTACGGTTGTGCGAACGCTGATGCGTGCCTGTGTTCGGGTGACTGTGTTTGACTGTGTACTCATGTGTCATCTCTCCTTATAAAATAATATAGATTTTAAAAGAAAGAAAATCTTCATGGAAATTCGACTGCTTTGTAACGAGTAAACCGAGGAAAAAACAGCTCCAAATCGCTATGATTCGGAGCTGTTAAAATCATCCTGATAAATACACGTTATACGCTGATTTCTTCTACCATCCAGACTTTACTGTCGGTACCGGAATTCATAATAATCATGTCACCGGTTCAGCCGCTTATACGTAAGATAAAAACTATGAGCAAGAATTTATTCCAATAAAGAAGTACAAGCGGGTCGCGGACTATACCGCCGGTTGGGAATTTCACCCGACCCCGAAGATTTATTCTTTTATGGTTTTGAGTATACTCCTGTTTTGAAGAAAAAACAAGAGAATTTAGGGAAAAAGAGTTGACAAAATAATGGAATGTGATAGAATGAATAAAGTTTCCTAGAGGGAGTAATCGGCAGAATTAAGATTTTAAGTAAACTGCAGTATTGTCGACAGAATGGTGGTAACACCCGGTAATACTTGAAATGATGAGACTCATGGACAGTTTTGAGAAAAGAACTGTCCATGGGTCTTTTTTTAGCGAAAGAGAAGGATGGTTGATTGAAAATGAGTTTAATGGAATTGTTTGTATTGGCAGCAGGGTTATCTATGGACGCTTTTGCAGTATCTGTCTGTAAAGGCTTATCATTGGGGAAAATTAAAATAAAGCATATGTGTATTGCAGGAATCTGGTTTGGTGGGTTTCAGGCGCTGATGCCGCTGGCAGGATATTTAATGGGGAGTTTTTTTGCAGACATGATTACAAGTGTAGCACATTGGGTAGCTTTTGTTTTATTGTTGGTTATCGGTGGCGGAATGATAAGAGAAGCAAATAGCGATACGGAAGAAGTTGATGCTTCAATGGATATAAAAACAATGCTTCTGTTAGCTGTCGCAACAAGTATAGATGCATTAGCTGTTGGAGTTTCTTTTGCATTTCTGAAAGTAGAAATAATTCCGGCAATCAGTTTTATTGGAGTGATTACATTTATCTGTTCCGCTATGGGAGTTAAAATCGGAAGTGTTTTTGGCTGTCGTTATCGTTCCGGAGCAGAATTTGCAGGCGGAATTATTTTGATTATAATCGGTGTGAAAATATTGTTAGATGGCCTTGGAATTTTGTAGAAAAGAAAATCGAGAGTGTGATATGATAGATGGATAAATAAGATGTTGGGGGCAGAAATGAAGGTGGAGAGAGAAAACATGGTTGTACGGCAGATTTTAGAAAAGGTAAAATATGGGGAATTATCTGTAGATAAGGCAGAAAAAGAATTAGAAAGAATGCGTTATGAAGAGATGGGGTATGCGAAATTAGATACCGATCGGAAAAAACGTACCGGTTTCGCAGAAGTTGTATTTTGCAGTGGGAAAACCAAGGAACAGTTACTTGAAATATATAAGAGAATCTACAAGGCAGAAGGAGAAGTGCTGGGAACAAGAGCTGCAAAGGAGCAATTTGAATGGTTAAAAAAAGAACTTCCGGAAATTATGTATGATCCGGAATCTAAGATTTTAAAAATTGAGAAAGAAGAGAAGCATAAAAAAGGAATCATTGCAGTTTGTACAGCCGGAACAGCAGATATACCAATAGCTGAAGAGGCGGCTCAGACAGCGGAATTTTTCGGGGCAAAGGTAGAACGGATTTACGATGTGGGAGTCAGTGGACTACACCGCTTGTTGTCTCGTCTTGAAGATATTCAAAAAGCAAATTGTATTATTGCAGTGGCTGGAATGGAAGGAGCTCTTCCGAGTGTGATTGGAGGGCTGGTCAGTTGTCCGGTGATTGCGGTGCCGACATCGGTAGGATATGGAGCTAATTTAGGAGGAGTGTCAGCACTTCTCACAATGCTCAATTCTTGTGCAAATGGTGTTGCGGTAGTAAATATCGATAATGGGTATGGGGCAGGATATATGGCGGCAGAGATTAACCGTTTGGCAGAAAAATAATGTAGAAAATTATAGAATAAGGATAAAATAAAAAATGCGAGAAACGTGTCAACCACGCTGTTTTCTCGCATTCTCCTTTATATCCCATCTTTTTGAAAAAATGGACCTGGCGGGAATCGAACCCGCGTCCAAAAACCCATCCCATGTACTTCTACTATCATAGTCCGTTCTTTGACATTCCCTCTGCCGTACGGAAACGAACATCCTTACGGTTTTAGTAGCTTCATAATACGCCTATCGACGCAAAGCTTTGTCGATATCGTTTCTCACATGGTCGGTGCCAGATTCTTAAAGTGTGAGTGCTCTAAGGCTGACATGCAGCAATTAGGCTGCAGCTAATTCGAAATTATCGTTAGCGTTTAATTTTAAGTTTGCGATTTGACGCATCTGCCTGCGGATAGCTTCTCCATCTTCAGAATCCCTGTCGAAACCAGTACAAGCCCTTGTTCTTCCTGTACGAAATTAATTCTATAGAAAGTAGAACAGAAAGTCAAGGAGTTTTCGTAGAATTAACAGAAATTTGCATCTTTCTTTTATATGACGTGATATGATAGAATATAAGTAGGATTTAGAAGTTGATGAGGATATTACACGAAAGGGGAATTTTTCTATGCCTACAACATATACACATTACAGATTTGGCAAGGATGTGATGCGTTCTCTTCCGCGGCCGCTGCAGCAGTCCATAGAGGCACATCGTGAATTATTTGATATCGGACTACATGGCCCGGATATTTTATTTTATTATCGTTTTTTTCAGAAAAATCATGTCAATCAGCAGGGATTTCAACTGCATGATCTCTATGCAGATGCGTTTTTTGAACATGCAGTACAAGTCATTGAACAGGCGGAACATAAAGGAGCGGCGCGCGCCTATATTTATGGAGTAATCTGTCATTTTGCATTGGATAGTGAGTGTCATAAATACGTAGAGAAGATGATTCAGATTAGCGGCATCAGTCATTCGGAGATTGAGATGGAGTTTGATCGTTTGCTTTTAACAGAGGATCATATCAATCCGGTCACTTATTACGGAACAAAGCATATCCATCCGACCAGACAGAATGCAGAGGTGATAGCTCCGTTCTATGAAGATATTTCTCCGGAAGAGATGAAAAAGTCTCTGACATGGATGAACTTGGTACATAAGGGGCTGTTGGCACCGAAGAAAATGAAAAGAACACTATTATTTGGAATTATGAAATTAGTTGGAATGTATGAGACCGGAAAAGGTATGGTGATGAGCCTGAAGCCAAATCCAGCCTGTGAAAAATATTGTCAGGTATTGAAAAAACAATATGCGGGAGCTGTTCCGTTAGCAGTAAGCTTAATTCTGAATTATCAAAAAGTGTTATTTAAGAATGAAAAATTAGCAGAGCGTTATCATGAAACATTCGGAGCGGGAGAAGATTGGGAATCGCTTCCGCTATAGAATGGGGGTTCGAGGGTAGATGAGGAGGAAAACAAATGAACTTTAAAATGACACCATTGGAAAAGAAATGGGTATTATATGATGTGGGAAATTCTGCCTTTACAATGCTGGTGGCAACTATTTTCCCAATTTATTTTAATTATCTTGCAGGGAATGCAGGGATATCTGATGTGGATTATTTGGCGTATTGGGGATATGCGACTTCGTTATGTACATTGTTGGTTGCATTGTTGGGGCCGACACTGGGCGCGATTGCAGATACAAAAGACTTTAAGAAAAAGATATTTACTGTTTTTTTGGCAGTAGGAGTAACAGGATGTGTGATTTTGGGATTTTGTTCTTCCTGGATCTGGTTTCTGGCAGCGTATGTGATTACGAAAACAGGTTACTCTGCAAGTCTTGTATTTTATGATGCCATGCTTACAGATGTAACAGAGCCGGAGCGTATGGATACGGTATCTTCACAAGGGTTTGCATGGGGATATATTGGGAGCTGTATTCCGTTTGTCGCAAGTCTTGCAATTGTTCTGGGAGGCGAAAAAATCGGTTTGAGTATGCAGACTTCTATGATTCTGGCTTTTATTATTACGGCAGTCTGGTGGCTTGCTTCTGCACTTCCCTTATTATCATCTTATAAGCAAAAGTATTATGCCGAGATAGGCGGGCACGTAGTAAGAGACAGTTTTGCAAGACTGGGGAAGACGTTTTTAGAAATTCGAAAGGAAAAACATATTTTTATTTTTTTGCTTGCATTCTTCTTTTTTATTGACGGAGTATATACAATTATTGATATGGCAACTGCATATGGACAAGCACTGGGATTGGATAGTACCGGTTTACTTCTTGCATTGCTTTTGACACAGATTGTTGCATTTCCGTCGGTATTGATTTTGAATCAGGTGGCAAAGAAAATAGATCCTGAAAAGGTACTTACGCTTTGTATTGCTGCCTATCTTGGAATTTCGATTTATGCATATTTCCTAGATACGCAGACAGATTTTTGGATACTGGCTGTTTTAGTGGGAATGTTTCAGGGTAGTGTACAGGCGTTGTCCCGTTCTTATTTTGGAAAGATTATTCCGGCTGAAAAGGCAGGAGAATTCTTTGGTCTGTATGATATTTGTGGCAAGGGTGCAGCAGTGCTTGGGACTACACTAGTTTCAGTTATGAGCCAGTTAACAGGAAAAATGAATGTGGGAGTTAGTGCGATTTCGGTATTATTTGTAATTGGTTTAATTTTGTTCCGCAAAGCAGTAAAATTAAATCGGGAATTGGGATTGTAGAAGAGATAGGAACTGTTTCGACAGTGAGAAACGAAAAAAACCAGAACTTTGGAAGAGCTTATCAGATTGATGGTTTATACAAGGTTCTGGTTCTTTTTTTCTTTTCAAAAAAAGATTAAAAAATTATGAAAATCCGTACATTTTGTGCGTGTCATGATATACTCAATGTATAAATATGCGTGTTAGATTGAGCAGACAAGCAAGCGCAAAGATAGATAAAATGATAGGCAAGGTGGATATAAATGGCAGGATTTGTATGTTTGAAGGATATTACAAAAATATATCAAATGGGAGAAGTTGAAATACGTGCGGTCGATGGAATAAATTTCGAGATTGAAAAAGGGGAATTTGTAGTTATTGTAGGACCAAGTGGCGCAGGAAAGACGACAGTTCTTAACTTGCTTGGAGGTATGGACACGGCGACAAGCGGGACAATTTTAGTTGATGGACAAGACATTACGAAATATAATGAGCGTCAGTTGACCGGGTATCGGCGGGATGATATTGGATTTGTGTTCCAGTTCTATAATCTGGTGCCGAATCTGACAGCAAAGGAAAATGTGGAATTGGCACTTCAGATCTGCAAAGACCCATTGGATGCCCAGACGGTATTGCAGGATGTGGGGCTTGGACATCGACTGGACAATTTTCCGGCACAGCTTTCAGGAGGGGAACAGCAGAGAGTTTCTATTGCGAGAGCATTGGCAAAGAATCCAAAGCTATTATTGTGTGATGAACCGACAGGAGCCTTGGATTATAATACTGGAAAGTCTATTCTGAAACTTTTGCAGGATATGTGCAGAGAAAAGGGAATGACGGTGATTGTGATTACACATAATTCAGCGCTTGCCCCAATGGCAGACCGTCTGATTAAGATTAAAAATGGAAAGGTTTCAAGTATGGAAATGAATGAGAATCCTATGTCAATTGAAGATATTGAATGGTAGGGAGTATACATTATGAAGAAAAAAGCACTCAAAAAAGAATTTTATATGGAAATACGAAGAAGTAGGGGGCGCTTTTTGTCTATCTTCTTTATTGTTGCAATTGGCGTTGCGTTTTTTTCGGGGATACGTGCGACAGAGCCGGATATGCGATATTCCGGGGATAAATATTTTGATGAGAAACATCTGATGGATGTACAGGTGGTCAGTACATTAGGCTTATCAGAGAATGATGTAAAAGCGATTCGGAATGTGGAAGGAATTGAAAAGGTAGAGGCAGGATATTCGGTTGATGCGTTATGTATGAGAAAGGACAGTCAGACAGCAGTGCATATTATGTCAATTCTTCCATCAATGAATGAATTGACAGTAGAAGAAGGAAGGTTGCCAAAGAATGATAAGGAATGTGTGGTTGATGCAGATTTTATAGCCGGCAGTGAGTATAAGCTTGGTGATCAGATTCAGTTTACCTCTGGTAGTGACAGTAACCTTACAGATGTTTTGAGACGAGATACATTTACTATTGTTGGTACAGTCAGCAGTCCATGCTACATTTCATTTGGAAGAGGAAGTACAAACATCGGAACAGGAAGTGTTTCCGGATTTGTCAGTGTATTGGAAGATAGTTTTCAGATGGATGTGTATACAGAAGTGTATGCTACTGTAACGGGAGCAACAGAACTGACGGCATTTACAGAAGCATATTCAATGCAGGTCAAGGAAGCAATTTCCAATATGGAGGACATTCGAGAGGAGCGGCAAAAGGCGAGGAGAGAAGAGATTGTTGTAGAAGCAGAACAGGAAGCTGAGGAGGGACGTAAAAAGCTTGAAGATGCGAAGAAAGAAGCAGAGCAAGGATTGGCAGATGCCCGAGAACAGTTGAATGACGGTTGGAAACAATTAAGTGAAGGAAAAGAAAAGATTGCAGTTTCATGTGCGGAATTGGAGAACTCACAGCAGAAACTGGAAGCCGGTCAAAAAGAGTTGGAAGTGAATCAAGCAGCTGTGGCAGCTCAGCAGGCAGAGTTGCAGCGTAAGCAGCTGGAGTTAAATGCCGGACAGGCGGAACTGGATGCTCAGAAAGTCGTTTTGGAAGAAAATCGGCAAAAGTTAAATCAGGGGCAGGAGGAACTGAATCAGAAGAAAGAACCGCTGAATCAGGCCCAGGCATTGCTTGATTCGAGTTGGATATGGCTGAATGGCAGGGAACAGGATACGGAAAGACGACAGAATGCAGTCGAAGTGATGGATACGGAAATTGCAGCATTGGCATTGGAAGTAGAACAGTTGCGAAATGAGTATGCGGAATTGGAACAAAGTGAGGATCCGGATAAGGAGAGTAAGCTGCAGGCATTGGAGCGGCAGATGACAGAAAAGTCTACGCTTATTGTAGAAAAGCAGGCAGAAAAGCAAGAGCATCAGCTGCAAATCCGAATCAACACCGAAGTCATTCTTCACAGAGCAGAGGTGGAAACGATATTAAATCGTGGACAGGAAGAGTTGGATAAGGGCTGGGAGCAGTTAAAGCCTTATGAGGAAGAATTGCAGGCTGGCTGGAGTGAGCTTTATGAAGGAGAGGCGGCGCTTAATACTGCGCAGGAACAATTAACAGCCGGTCAGCAGCAACTCGACGAAGGAAAGATTCAGTTAGAGGAAGGCAAGGTACAGATGGACGCCGCACAGGCAGAGATCGACAACGGATGGGTTCAGATTGAACAGGGGAAAGAGCAGCTTAAAACAGCGGAGGCAGAGATAACTGCAAATGAAAAGAAACTCAATGATGCGCAGAAGGAGTATGATCGAGAAAAAGAGAAAGTAGACAAAAATATTTCAGATGCAGAGGATAAGTTGAAAGATGCAGAAGATCAGATTAAAAAGATTGAAAATGCGAAGTGGTACATTTATGATAGGGCCCATTTGAATGATTATTCCGGATATGGAGAAAATGCAGACCGCATGAAAGCAATTGGAAAAGTGTTCCCGGTGTTATTTTTTCTGGTAGCTGCATTAATTAGTCTGACAACGATGACTCGAATGGTGGAAGAACAGAGAACACAGATTGGTACAATGAAAGCCTTAGGATATGACAGGTTTTCGATTGCAGGCAAATATCTTGGATATGCATTTCTGGCAACTATGCTGGGATGTATTTTAGGAGTATTATTTGGTGAAAAAGTATTTCCATTTATTATTATCTATGCGTATGGGATTATGTATGAGCATATGAATACATTTGTAATTCCGTATAATCTGGAATATGCATTGCTGGCATCGTTGGCGGCGCTGGCATGTACGCTTTTTGCAACAGTGTTCTCCTGCTATAAGGAATTAAGAGAACAGGCTGCTGAGCTGATGCGGCCACCAACTCCAAAGCAAGGAAAGCGTGTTTTGCTGGAACGTATGACATTTTTATGGAAAAAGTTGAGTTTCACATGGAAGTCAACAATACGTAATTTGGTACGTTATAAAAAGCGTTTCTTCATGACGATCTTTGGAATCGGTGGATGTATGGCACTCTTATTGGTAGGTTTTGGGTTAAAAGATTCTATTTTTGATATTGGAGTTTTACAATATCATGAACTGCAGTTATTTGATGGAAATGTTATTTTGAATTCTGATGCAGATGAAACAGAGCAGGAAAAAGCGGTCAGAACATTGGAAAAGGATTCCAGGGTGCAGGGAACAGCAGTGAATGTTTTAAAGCAGGTAGAAATTAGCAATGGCGAAGTGTGGAAAGACGTGTATCTGAATGTTGCAGAGGACACAAAGGAAATGGCTAAGTTTATTAAGTTTCGCAATCGGACAACGGGAGCGGAATATTCTCTGGAGAAGAATCCTGTCATTCTGACAGAAAAGATAGCGAATGAATTGGGGGTTGAGGCAGGAGATACGATTTACATAAAGGATGAAACGAATGGGGAGATTCCCTATCAGATTTCAGCAGTCTGTGAAAATTACCTGCAGCATTATCTCTATATGACAGCGGAAGAATATGAAAAAGGGTATGGAAAAGAGCCGGAATATAATTCTGTATACTACAGTGTTAGGGAAGGACAGGGGGATCAGGTTAAAAAAGTAGGAGAAGATATTTTAAAAGAAAAAGGTGCATTGAGCGTTTCCTATACAAGCGGATTTGAATCTCGGCTGGAAGATATGCTGGGGAGTCTGAATATTGTAATTATAGTATTGGTAATTTCAGCCGGAATGCTGGCTTTTGTGGTATTATATAATTTGAATAACATTAATATTACAGAGCGAAAACGAGAACTGGCAACTTTGAAAGTGCTTGGATTTTATCCAATGGAAGTTGCAGAATATGTGTACCGAGAAAATATGATTCTTACGTTTATAGGTGGATTGGTCGGTATCTTGTTTGGAAAAATTTTGCATCGTTTTATTATTGTTACAGTGGAAATCGAATCTACGATGTTTGGAAGAAATATTGACATCAGCAGTTTTGTATATGGCTTTTTGATTACATTTGGCTTCTCGATTCTGGTCAATGCGGTAATGTATTTCAAATTAAAGAAGATTGATATGGTTGAGTCTTTGAAGAGTGTAGAATAAAGCAAAATATGTCTCTTGTGTGGATTCTGTGCAGAGTTCACAAAAGAGACATATTTTTTCTATATAATCACCATATAAAAGTGCGTAAAATAACAGGAGAAGAAAAAGGAGTCGGGAATTATGGATAAAATTAAGATTCTTGTAGTGGATGATGAAAGCAGGATGCGAAAACTTGTCAAAGATTTTCTTACACGGGAAGGATATGTTGTCTTAGAGGCCGGTGACGGAATGGAAGCTATGGATTTGTTCTATGAGGACAAAGAAATCGGGCTTGTGATTTTGGATGTGATGATGCCGAAGATGGATGGATGGCAGGTTTGCAGAGAAATACGTGAACATTCAAAAGTGCCGATTATTATGCTGACAGCCCGGTCAGAAGAAAGAGATGAGCTGCAAGGATTTGAACTCGGTGTAGATGAGTATATTTCAAAGCCGTTTAGCCCGAAGATACTGGTTGCCAGAGTAGAGGCGATTTTGCGAAGAACAGTTGGAACGGATAAAAATGAGCAGCTTAGTGCCGGTGGAATTGAAATTGATAAGGCGGCGCATCAGGTTACGATTGAGGGGACGCCGATTGAGTTGAGTTATAAGGAGTTTGAGCTGCTGGTGTATTTTATGGAGAATCAGGGAATCGCATTGTCCAGAGAGAAGATTTTAAATAATGTTTGGAATTATGATTATTTTGGAGATGCAAGAACCATTGATACGCATGTGAAAAAACTTCGGAGCAAGCTAGGAGAGAAGGGAGATTATATTAAGACCATCTGGGGGATGGGCTATAAATTCGAGGTAGAAGGATGAGACAGTTGAAGAAATCGATAAAAAAACAGCTGGCAGCAGTGTTTATGTGTCTGATTGCTTTGATTATGGGATTGATTTTTATTGCGAATAATAATTTTCTGGAGCATTATTATATATCTCGTAAGACAATTGAGATGCAGGAAATGTATCAGCTTATAGATGAATCACTGCGAGAAGGAACCATAGAGAATAGGGATGTGCAAAATTCCATCTGGAGGAAGATTCAGAGAAATAATATCTTTGTGATGGTAATGAATGAGAAACATGAGATCGTTCTAGAGACGATGCAGGAGCAGTATGGTTCTATGTATCTTCAGCTGATGGGGTATATTTTCGGCAAAAATAAGGAGGAACCAATCGTCACCGAGGAGAAATACAATATTTATAAGGCGGAAAGACCAGATAATAGTGGCGGATATCTGGAAATGTATGGTATTATTTCAGATAACTGCTTGTTTTTGATGCAGAGTCCACTAGCAAGTATTCAAGATAGTGCACGGATTGCCAATCGGTTCTTGATTTACGTAGGTTGTTTGGCAATCGTGGCGGGGGCGCTGTTTGTGTGGTTTTTCTCCAGACGAATTACCAATCCGATTCTGGAGCTGGCGGAATTGTCGCAACGGATGGCAAATTTGGATTTTGACGCGCGGTATACGAGTGGCGGAAGTGATGAGATCGGAATTCTGGGTGAGAATTTTAATTTGATGTCTAAAAGACTGGAGGAAACGATTTCTGAACTGAAACGTGCAAATAATCAGCTGCAGAAAGATATTGAGCAGAAGGAAAAGATTGAGAATATGCGGAATGAATTTCTTGGGAATGTTTCCCATGAATTGAAAACGCCGATTGCTTTGATCCAAGGATATGCAGAAGGCTTGAAAGAGGGGATCAGTGATGATCCGGAGAGTCGGGAGTTCTATTGTGATGTGATTATGGATGAAGCAGATAAGATGAATAAGATGGTTCGAAATCTGCTTGTGTTGAATCAATTGGAATTTGGTTCTGAAGAATTGGATGTGCAGAGATTTGATATTGTGCGTTTGATACGAGGCGTTCTGGCGAGCTGTGAGATTTTACTCCAGCAGGCGGAGGTGACAGTTGAATTTATCGCAGATAACGAGGTGTCTGTATGGGCAGATGAGTTTAAGACAGAGCAGGTAATTCGGAATTATCTGACGAATGCAATTCATCATGCAGAATTTGAAAAGCGGATTGAAATCCGAGTAATCCCAAAAGGAGATACGGTTCGTGTTACAGTCTTTAACAGCGGCAAGCCGATTCCAGAGGAAGATCTGAAGAAATTATGGGATAAGTTTTACAAAGTGGATAAAGCACATACAAGAGAATATGGTGGAAATGGAATCGGATTGTCTATTGTGAAGGCAATTATGGAATCTTTCCATCAAGAATATGGTGTGAAAAATTACGATAATGGTGTGGAATTTTGGTTTGAATTGGATTGCAAATGCCTGTGCAGTCAAGAGGAGATGGGGAAATGATCGCAATAATTGATTATGATGCAGGAAATATTAAAAGTGTGGAAAAGGCTATGCAGTTTCTAGGGCAAGAGGTCAAGATTACAGAACGACCGGATGAAATTCTTGCGGCAGAAAAGGTGATTTTGCCGGGAGTAGGCGCATTCGGAGATGCTATGCGGAATCTAAAAGAAAGAGGTCTGGATACGGTAATCTATCAGGTTGTAGAAAAGAGGACACCGTTTCTTGGAATTTGTCTGGGGTTGCAGCTTTTGTTTGAGCGGAGTGATGAGAGTCCGGGGATAGATGGACTTGGAATTTTACCGGGAGAGATTCTGCGGATTCCGGCAGCGGAAGGATTGAAAATCCCACACATCGGCTGGAATTCTCTACATTTGGAAAATGAAGGAAGACTCTTTGCAGGAATTGAAGAACAGGCATATGTCTATTTTGTACATTCTTATTATTTAAAGGCAAAGGAGGAATCCTGTGTAAAAGCATCTGCAGAGTATGGAACTCATATTCATGCTTCTGTAGAAAAAGGAAATGTATTTGCGTGTCAGTTCCATCCGGAGAAGAGTGGCGAAGTGGGATTGAAGATACTGAAAAACTTTGTGGATTTGGAGATATAAGGAGGGGAGAAGATGCATACAAAACGAATCATCCCCTGTTTGGATGTACATAACGGCAGGGTAGTAAAAGGAGTTAATTTCGTAGATTTAAAAGATGCAGGCGATCCGGTAGAAATCGCGAAAGCCTATGATCAAGCTGGCGCTGATGAACTTGTTTTTCTGGATATTACAGCCACATCGGAGGAACGAAACACCGTTGTAGACTTGGTGCGAAGAGTTGCAGAGTGTGTGTTTATTCCATTTACAGTAGGCGGCGGAATCCGCACAGTGGAGGATTTTAGAAAATTACTTCGCGAGGGAGCGGACAAGATTTCTATCAATTCTTCCGCAATCCAGAATCCGCAATTGATTCATGATGCGGCGGAAAAGTTTGGAAGCCAGTGTGTAGTTGTGGCGATTGATGTGAAAAGACGGCCGGACGGCAGCGGATGGAATGTGTATCGGAGTGGTGGAAGGATTGATACTGGACTGGATGCAGTAGAATGGGCAAGAAAGGCAGAGGCGTTAGGCGCCGGAGAGATTTTGCTGACCAGTATGGACGGTGATGGAACAAAAGCCGGATATGATTTGGATGTGACAAGAGCCATTGCAGAGGCAGTTTCGATTCCGGTGATTGCGTCCGGCGGTGCAGGAACTCTGGAGCATTTCAAAGATGCATTTACAGTGGGAAAGGCAGACGCAGCGCTTGCAGCATCTCTGTTTCATTATAAAGAGTTGGAAATTCGGCAAGTCAAAGAATATTTGAGAAAAGAAGGAATTTCTGTGCGGCTATAGCAGGTTAGAGAGAACAAAAGAACAAAGGGGGATTTGTGAGATGTCCGGAATCAATGGAGACTGGTATGAGGCATTAAAAGATGAGTTTAAGAAACCATATTATAAGAAATTATTTGATACAGTGAATCAAGAATATAAGACACAGCGGATTTTTCCACCGGCGGATGCTATTTTTAATGCGTTTCACTTAACTCCGCTGAAAGAGGTAAAGGTTGTGATTTTAGGACAAGATCCGTATCACAATTACGGACAGGCGCATGGACTTTGCTTCTCGGTGCAGAAGGGAGTACAGGTTCCGCCGTCTTTGGTTAATATTTATCAAGAACTTCATGATGATTTGGGCTGTACGATTCCAAATCATGGTTGCCTGACTAAATGGGCAGAACAGGGAGTTCTGATGCTCAATACTGTATTGACAGTGCGTGCGCATCAGGCAAATTCCCATAGGGGAATCGGTTGGGAAGAATTTACAGATGCAGCGATTCAAGTGTTGAATACGCAGGAGAGACCAATGGTATTTATTCTCTGGGGAGCGCCTGCACAGAGAAAAGAAAAGATGTTGAACAATCCGCAGCATTTGATTTTGAAAGCACCCCATCCAAGTCCATTATCAGCGTATAGAGGTTTTTTTGGGAGCAAGCCATTTAGTCAGACAAATGAATTCTTAAAAAAGCATGGTGTGGCGCCAGTTGACTGGCAGATTGATTAATCATAGAACAGAATATAGAAAAGCATTGGGAAAGGAGTATCAACCCGGAAGTGGGGATACTCCTTTTTTGGTATCATTTCGGTGTTAAGCTGTCTAAAGAAAAAACATTTGTTTACAACACATTTA
>Garnier_p1__coassemble_1539_pt1 | contig 13081 bp, 7 predicted proteins | sample Garnier_p1__metabat2_high_PE_025 | metagenome-assembled genome bin Garnier_p1
CAAAAATCCTGTATCGGCTTTCCTTCTATCAGATTAACAATCGAATCCATTCTTTACTTTATAACGAAATTCCTAGTTCTTTCAATTCTTTTTCAAATTGAGAATTAATCTTGCTTTCAATATACTCCTGTTTTATTTTAGAAATAAAACGAATATCAGAGACGTTCTTGCTTTGTATTTTCCATATCCTCTCCTATCATTGATATCCTCTTTATTTTAGCATACCACCAAGACATACGTAAGTCTCACTAAATATTTATTTGTATTAATATATAAACATTGTTATTGATAAAATATATCCTGCAGTTTTACCCCACTCTCATTCAACATGGCAATTAAGAGTCCATATTCAAAATCTTTCACTGGACGTCTCTCTTCCAGTAAAATTCCCATCACGCCCTTTACCTCTTCTGCAGATTGAATAGGCAAATACATGGCATCCGCATCCGGTAAGGTGTGTGTACAGGTCCCTGCCCTGTGCCGGTTAGAAACAGCCCACTGTGCTACCGCCTTTTCTTTCGCATTTATGAGTTTTTTCAAGTTCGAGAACTCCATATCTTTTCTCGGAAATAATAATGGCTCTTCTAAATTTCCTTTTCCTCCTACCGGATAGATGATCACAGAAAGATTTAAAAGCTTTACAACCTGTGTTGCTACCTGCTTCCAGACTTCTTCTTTCGATTTGCAACGTCTGAGCTTTCTGCTGTTCTCCAACAAAATTTCTGTTCGATAAGCCTTCTTTGCACTCTCTTTGGTCTGGGATTTCAACTGTCGGGTCATTGAAGCCATAAAAAATCCCACTGCAAACATCATAACAAATGTTACCGGTGAGCCCCTATCATATACCTTCAGGCTAAAATACGGCTCTGTAAAAAAGAAATTAAAGGAAAGAACACTAAGTAGAGAAGAATATAATGCATATATTTTTTTATCGGCCACATAAGAAGAAAGCAATACACCAACAATATAAATCATAATTAGATTCGATTCTGAAAATCCAAGCCTCTGAAATACATATGCAACTAAAGTGCTAAATGCCATGATTGCAGTGATTTCACCCAATTCTTTCAGAACAGTCCAGCTGGATTCTTCTCGTTTTTTCTTACTCGTTTTTTCTTCTCTGTAATACCCTGCGTTTTTCATATCCGGAATAATATAAATATCAATATTAGGAGCACGATATGTCAACTGCTCCAAAACTTCTAGGCGCCCCCTTCTGAAAATCCATTGTTTTCTACTACGCCCCATAACAATCTTTGATATATTTCCCACAATGGCATATTCAACAACCTGATCCACAATATCATTCCCATAAACAGTCACAACATCTGCTCCTAGTGCCCTTGCTAAATCCATGTGGCTTTTTACGGCAGATTTTGTTTTTTCATCAGCATCCTGCATTTGAGAAGTTTCTACATAAATCCCGGTAAATTGAGCATGAAATGCATAAGCAAGACGGGCTGCTGTCCGGATTACTTTCCCATTAGATGGAGAAGGAGAAATACAAACCAAAACATGTTCTCCTGTATGGTAATCCATCTCTCCCATCGCATAACGTTCTTCTTCTGCGATATGGTTTACTCGGTCAGCTGTTCTTCGCAAAGTAATTTCACGCAAAGCAACCAGCTTTTCCTTTCGGAAAAAGTTCTCAAGAGCACGTTCTGCCTGTGAAGACGCATAGATTTTTCCATCTTTCATACGCTCGATTAAATCTTCTGGTTCTATATCAATGACTTCTACTTGCTCCGCATGATCAAACACTTTATCTGGCACACGTTCACGGACATTGACATGTGTAATACTTCCTATAAGATCCTTTAGACTCTCTAAATGCTGAATGTTCATTGTTGTATATACATCAATACCAGCACGTAAAAGTTCTTTTACGTCCTGGTATCTCTTTTCATTCCGGCAGCCTTTGACATTGGTATGAGCCAGTTCATCTACTAAGATCAATCTTGGGTTTCGTTTCAATGCTGCATCCAAATTAAATTCCCGGAGTTTTATCCCTTTGTACACAATCTCCATCGGTACTATCGTTTCCAACCCCTCCACAAGTGCCTGCGTATCAGGTCTGTCATGTGGTTCAATGTATCCAGCCACTACATCGATCTTATGCTTCTTGGCTTCATGTGCTGCCGTCAGCATCGCATACGTTTTCCCAGATCCCGCCGCATATCCCAAAAAGATCTTCAGCTTTCCTTTTGTCTTTTTCAGCTTTTCCTCTTCTTCCAGCTGAATTTTCCGAAGAAGCTGCTGCGAATCCAGTCTTTCATATTCTTTCGTTTCCATAAATATCCTACTCTAATATTCCCATGGCATTAGCAACTGCCAAATTACATTTTAACACATTAACTCGTTCCTCGCCAAAAATTCCAAGTACCTTATGTTCTGTATTCTCTTCTACAATCTCTGTTACTTCTTCTTCTGATAACCCTGAATTCTCTGCTACATACGGAATCTGAATTTCAGCTGCTTTTGGTGAGATATGGGGATCTAATCCTGAACCGGATGCAGTAAGTAGATCAGACGGCACATCCTCTGCTTTCAGTCCCGGATGCTCCTCTAAGAACTCATTCAAATCTTTTTGAATTCTCTTTTCCAGCTCCGGATTGGAATTTCCATAATTATAGCTGCCAGAAGAAACTCCACCGTATTCACCATTTTTCAATTCTTTCTCTGTATAATTATTGTATCCTACTGCAGATGGTCTTCCCTGAAAATAATAATCTTCTGTAAATTCTTGTCCTACTAAAGCAGAACCCACTGCTTCTTTACTGTCCGTCGTAGGATTTCCCTCTTTATCAATCAGGTTTCCATTTGCCTTTTCTTTCATTGCCAGCTGGCTGGCTCCTGTAAGAGCCAGCGGGTAAGCAAAGGAACAAAGTAACATCATTACAGCACAAAATATCAATGCTTTTCCTGCCATTTTGCCAAATTTTTTCATCTTTCTATTCCTCCTACATTCCTATAAGAGCCAACAATGGAGCAACAAGTAAATCAATCAATTTAATTCCTACAAACGGAACAATAATACCACCTAAACCAAAAATGCCCATATTTCTCAATAGCATTTTTTCTGCTTTCATTGGTTTATATTTTACACCTTTCATGGCAATCGGAATTAATCCCGGGATAATGATTGCGTTAAAAATCAAAGCTGAAAGAATCGCACTCGCCGGGGTTGCCAAATGCATAATATTTAAGATCTGCATCTGAGGCAGCACCATCGTAAACATTGCTGGGATAATCGCAAAATACTTTGCGATATCATTTGCAATACTAAATGTTGTTAACGAACCTCTGGTAATCAAAAGCTGTTTTCCAATTTCAACAACTTCCAAAATCTTGGTCGGATCAGAGTCTAGATCTACCATATTAGCTGCTTCTTTTGCTGCCTGTGTACCAGAGTTCATCGCAAGACCTACATCTGCCTGAGCCAGTGCTGGTGCATCGTTAGTACCATCACCTGTCATGGCTACCAACTTTCCTTCTGCCTGTTCTTTTTTGATGGCTGTAATCTTATCTTCTGGTTTACACTCTGCTATAAAACCATCTACTCCAGCTTCTTTCGCGATAGTAGCTGCTGTCAATGGGTTGTCACCTGTGCACATGATTGTTTTGATTCCAATTTCTCGAAGCCGTTCAAATCGTTCGGATAATCCCGGCTTTACAGTATCTTTTAAATAAATCACACCCAAGATTTTTTCATTTACACAAACAACTAACGGTGTTCCGCCTAAATTGGAAATATTCGTAACAATCTCCTGTAAATCTTCCGGAATGTTTCCACCCTTCTCTTTTACAAAAGTTTTCATTGCTTCAAAAGCACCTTTTCTTACAACCGTTCCATCCTGCAGATCCACACCACTCATCTTAGACTGAGCTGTAAATTCCACAAACTGCATTTGATCTGTAATTTGTTCGTCTAATACGCATCCCATCTGTTTACCTAAATCTACCGTTGATTTTCCTTCTGGTGTTGTATCCATAAGGGAACACATCACACTATAATCAATCAAATCTTCCTTTTCGACGCCTTTCACTGGATAAAACTCAGCTGCCAAACGGTTTCCATATGTAATTGTTCCTGTCTTATCCAAAATCATGGTATCCACATCACCACAGGCTTCGACTGCTTTACCAGACATTGCAATAACATTGAATCTGGTAACACGATCCATACCAGCAATACCAATCGCCGACAAAAGGCCTCCGATAGTTGTTGGAATCAAGCACACCATCAGTGCAATCGCCCATGAAATAGGTATCTTCACACCAAGATAAGATGCAAACGGATATAAGGTTACAACTACAATCAAAAATATCAGAGTCAATACAATCAACAATGTATTCAGTGCAATCTCATTGGGGGTTTTCTGCCTAGATGCACCTTCGACCATGGAGATCATTTTATCCAAGAATGATTTTCCCGGTTCTGCTACAATTTTGATTTTCAGCCAGTCCGATACGACTGTCGTACCGCCTGTTACAGAGGAAAAATCACCGCCTGCCTCTCTGGTCACTGGTGCAGACTCACCAGTAATAGCAGATTCATCTACCGAAGCGATTCCTTCTATGACTTCTCCATCATTCGGAATCAGTTCTCCTGCTTTTACCAGAACCAAATCACCTTTTTTCAATTCAGAAGCATTGATAATCTGTTCTGTTCCATCCGGCAGCAACTTTCTTGCTTTCGTATCCTGCTTTGTTTTCTTCAGAGATGCAGCCTGAGCTTTTCCTCGCCCTTCCGCAACGGATTCCGCAAAGTTTGCAAATAGAACTGTTATGAATAAAATTACTGTTACAATCCCATTATAAATCCTGTACTGCTCGCTTCCTCCAAATAAGGTCGGTACAAAAGTCAATAACAGTGTGATGAAACATCCAATTTCTACGACAAACATGACCGGATTTTTTATCATATAACGAGGATCCAGTTTTTGAAAAGATCCTATAATGGATGATTTTAAAATATCCTTGGTAATAAATTTTGTCTTCTTATTTTTAGCCATTTCTTTCTCTCCTTTCACTGTACCTTACATCCAGATCGACAGATGTTCTGCAATCGGTCCCAAGGCTAATGCCGGGAAGAAGGTTAAAGCAGCGAAAATATATACAATAAACACAAGAATAATCATAAAAGTTACATTATCGGTACGCAGCGTACCCACAGTTTCGTTGACTTTTTTCTTAGCCAGCATAGATCCAGCAATCGCAAGCTGTGCGATGATCGCAATATATCTTCCAAAGAACATTGCAAGACCAGCAGTAATATTCCAAAATGCTGTATTATCAGCCAAACCTTCAAATCCCGAACCATTATTCGCTGCTGAAGAAGCAAATTCATATAGTACCTGAGTAAGTCCATGATAGCCAGGATTGGTAATACCCTCAAGCCCTGCTGGAACTGCCAATGCCAATGCTGAAAATCCAAGGATCAGAAGTGGATGAATTAGAATGCAGATTGCAACCAACTTCATTTCTTTTCCTTCAATTTTTTTATTCAGGTATTCCGGTGTTCGTCCTACCATAAGGCCACAAATGAATACTGCCAAAATGACATACATGACCATATTCATAAGTCCAACACCCTTACCACCGAAAACACAGTTAAGCATCATATGTAGCAGTGGAACTAATCCTCCTAGCGGAGTCAACGTATCATGCATGTTATTAACCGTACCGGTTGTAAAAGAAGTTGTTACCGTCGTAAACAATGCTGATTGCGGAACGCCAAAACGTACTTCTTTTCCTTCCATGCTGCCTTGGCTCTGGTCTATACCCATCTCCTGAATCACGGGATTACCTGCCATTTCTGATTGATAGCAAATGGTAAGTCCAATCAGGAAAATGATTGCCATTGCTCCAAAGATAACTGCACCCTGGCGTCCAAAAATCAATTTCTTTTGGGCGGTTTCCGGCAACACCTGTACATTCATGGCAGCTTTCTCTGCTTTTTTCTCTTTTCTTTTATCATGAAGCATATGTCCAAAAGTAACCACGCAGGCACCCGGCAAGATCATCATAGATATCATTTCTATAATATTGCTGATTACCGTAGGGTTTTCAAATGGTGTGGTTGAGTTTGCTCCGAAGAATCCACCACCATTCGTTCCCAGGTGTTTAATGGATTCCAGAGCGGCTACCGGTCCTACTGCAATATCCTGGAAGTTTCCTTCCAAAGTCTCAATTGTAAAGTTCCCTTGTAATGTCTGTGGTGTCCCCTGGCTTACCAATAATAAACCAACGATAAAAGATACTGGAATTAAAATTCTTGTTGTAATTCTTATCATGTCTTCATAGAAGTTTCCAATTTTCTTTCCAGCCAGTCCTCGGCAGAATGCCATACATGCCGCATAACCTGTTGCCGCTGATGTAAACATCATAAAAATAATGACACACATCTGTGCCACATAAGAAAGACCGCTTTCTCCTGAGTAGTGCTGCAGGTTTGTATTCGTCATAAAGCTGATAATCGTATTAAAGGAAAGTGTCGGCTCCATATTTGAAATCCCATTTGGATTTAAAAACAGGATGCTTTGTAGTCTTAAAATTGCATAACCTATAAATACCATAACTGCATTTACCAAGAGCAAGGTCAATGCATATTTCTTCCATCCCATATCTTCGCCTTTAATTCCACAAATTTTATAAATACAGCGATCAATCGGATTAAAAACTTTATCAGCAAAAGTCTTTTGTTTTGTTGCGATATGGTACATATATTTTCCCATCGGAATGACTACTATCACAAAAATCGCAAGTGTCAAAATAATCTGTAACATGTCTTCTCCTCCTAGTTATTCTCACCAGATCCTTACAATTTTTCTGGATTTATCAATGCATACACCAGATAAATCCCAACTCCGGCAATCATAACACCTAAAACAATCATATCCATTTTGATTTCATCCTCCTATTTTTCTTTTGGTTTAATCTGCCAGTCGCAAAAATCTGCAAACGCCTTCACCAAACCAAAACATCCTAATAAAATTGCTATCATCAATACATCCATCATAGCTTCCTTCCTCCTTGATAAATTATTTTATCTTATATAGAATTCCAAGCACGCCTTATCATAGTCCATTTTCCCTTAATGTAGCATAAATTATTCCAACTGCAGTTTAAGATACAATAAAGATTATATCCATCCCAAAAGCAACGCCATTGGAAAAACAAAAACGATTGTAAGCACACAGACAGCACATAACACGATCAATGGTATTCCCACAAAAACGAAAAAAATTTCTAAAACCGGATGATACCATAAAAATTTTTCAGTCCGCACTTCAACATCATATTCGCACTTCTTAATTGCTTTTATAATGCTCATATCATTCACCTCATTTCTTTTTGCATATTAAGAATACGTCAGAATATATTAAATATGGAAAAACATCTTTCAATTTAGATTAAAATTTCATAAGAACCAAAGGATTTTTCACACAAAAATAAAGTCGATACAGGCTCTCAAAAAATCCTGTATCGACTTTACTTATATCAGATTAACAATTTAATCCATTCTTTCTTTTTATGCTCTTTTTCTTTTTGCCCGCACTGCCATTCCAGCTCCGAACATCGCCAGAATTAACAGTACACCCCAGGAAACAACATTAGCCGAATCTCCGGTTTTCACCGTACCATTTCCACTTCCGCCATCTCCCTGGCTATTACCGCTACCGCCTTGATTACCTCCATTATTTTGACCATCTCCAGCATCCGGTACTACAACCGTTAGTTTTGCACAAGCCTCTCCGCCGTCACTATAAACAAATGCAACCGTATAAACACCTTCCGCAAGGCTGTCTAAATGCTCCGGTCGAACTAGGATTGTCATATTTTCTGCATCAAAGGTATATTGAGATGGGTCAACTTCGACACCGCTTATCTCTAAATGATCAAACTTACCTTTACTGATTTTAAATGTAAGACCTTCTTTCGAGCCTCGTGTCCACTTGCTGTCGCTTCCTTCCAGCACCTTATAACCTTCATTCTCCTTTAATTTCAGATTCTCCAGTGCATCTTCCAGCATTTTTACGGCTTTTGCAATCTCGCTCTCTGTTGCCTCCTGATCATCATAGACTTTCTGTGCTTCAGAGAATGCTTCCTGCATCTTTTCTACTGTTTCTTCTGTATACTTAGAAACCTCTACCTTAGACGCCCGCTCAATTACTTCTGCCAGCTTGCTCTTATCTGGCGCCGTTGCTTTCTTTTCTGTAAACTGCCATTCATCGATGCTCATCAGATTATCTTTCTTGGAATCTCCGTTAAACACAAAGAAAACATTATGTGTTCCTGTCAGGCCTTTTACTTCGCAGCTTAACTCCTTCCAGGATCCATCTCCTGCTGGAATGTCAAGTGTTCCCACCACTTCTCCATCCGGTGAATCAACTCTAAGCTCTATCGTTCCTCCTGCCTCAGATGCAACTTTCGCTGTGAAGGATGCTGCTCCCTCCATTCCAAAATCTGCACCGGCCACTGCTGCCCAGTCTCCAGGGTTAATACCGGTTACTTTTCTATTGTTTACCGCTGAAAGTCCATTTCCTTTTTCTTCACAGTCTTCCACCTGTATTCCAGACTGCCATGCAATGGTTTCTCCTGCAGTCTTGGCATATGGATCTATTGTGTGAAGCTGGCTGATTCCTTCGCGATCGGCAATAATTTCCTTAATGCCTCCGTCTGCATAATAGAATACCTCATTAATATGTGTGGATCGATATCCTTTCTCAATACCCATTGCCTGACCCAGCGTCTGTGCATGATAGGTGATATAGGATTTTCCGTCAAAGTTAAAAATAGCATGATGATTGTTGCCGCCTACACCAAAGTATGTATGCGGATTCTGCAGAATTTCTCCCTTGTACTCATATGGTCCCATCGGATTATCACTTACCATATAGCAAATGTTTCCATATCCCGGATATCCTGCTATCGCTGAATGATCACCCGCAAAATTAGAACAATAGGTATAATAATACTGGTCATTAACCTTGTGAATGCCACCATCCTCAAACATACACGGTGCATCGATCATCACAGCTTCGCCTTCAACGCTGGTCATATCATCTCCCAGCTTCATCACTCTTGCCGTCTTTGGATTCAGGCAGCTTGCATTATCCTTGTCGTTTGGAATTCCTCCGCCGAACACTAAATATCCAGTTCCATCATCATCCACCATAACAGCCGGATCAAAAATCCAGGTAACTCCCTGTGCTCCTGGTGTGCTGGCATCTACAAGTGCTTTTCCATTTGGATCTCTAAATGGTCCCACCGGAGAGTCTCCCTCGAGCACTCCGATGCCGCCTCCGCCATTACAGAAATACAGGAAGAATTTATCTTCTCCATTAATTTTCTTATAAGCTGCTGCCGGAGCCCAGGAATTATTTGCCCATTTAGCCGCTCCATTTTCTCCCGCCACCTGAACAAATCCATGATCTGTCCAGTTCACCATATCTGCGGAAGAAACCACATGCAACTTATTAATCTTACTGTATGTATTATCAATCAAATTTCCTTCGGCATCATACTCGAACTGGTCGGCTGTCATATATAAGTAAACCCGGCCATCATAAGTAAGCGCAAATGGATCCGCTCCAAAATCATAATCAATAACTGGATTTGAGTAGCCTGGGATTTTTGCCAATGCACTCGTTTTCAGCTTTGTCATAGAGATATTTGACACTGCCTGGTCTACATTGTAGCTTACATTTCCTCCTGCCACTTTTACATAGTCTGTACGCACTGTTACCGTCTTATCTTCGGTAAGATAATCCGCTAATCGCAATGTTACCGTTGCAAATTCCTGTCCTTCTGTATTGTTGTAATCAACTTTATCCCCTGTAACTGAAAGAACCAGTCGTCCATTCAAGTAAGAATAAGAAGTATTTCCTGATACATTTTTGTCCTGGAAAGCAACATCTGCCACTCGGAATTCTTCTGGAATATTCATAGACATCTCAATTCCGGAATACTCTCCATCCGGAAGTGCGTCCATTTGAATCGGGAGCTTCACCTCTGCATTTGCAATTCCTGATACCCCTTCAATATCCTCTAACGATACATTCAATCCTGTCGGCGCACTTTCTGCTCCCATATCTCCCACGTGGAAATAATCAAAATCTGCATATCCACCGGCTTCTATAGTCGCATAATTAAATAATCCGAAGCGATATCCCATGAAATGCGGAAGCGTATATGCCATCTGCAGAGTATCACCAATCCGAGACCACTCTTTTCCGTCCAGGCTATAAAAGAATCCCGCTTTATCCGTCTTCTGTTTAAAGTCCATATCTGCACGCAGATAAACTCTCTCTACAGAAGGATCAAGTGCTACCCGTTCGATCTCATTTCCATTTGGGTTATCATCACTTTCCGTCTTCACCATAACCAAATATTTGGTTCCGCCTTCCATCTTGACTCCGACGTATCCATAATGCTTTTGGAATGCAGCAAGACCTGCTACATCGCCATTTTTCATGCCTGAAACCTCCAAAGCCACATCGCCGGAACAAGCTGGTCCATATGTTCGCTGCGTCAAAGTATTTCGAGCTTCAACAATATTCGTCACAACATTTCCCGTTGTCAGACGCAGATAACCATTTCTCTCTGTCAATGACCAGTTATTATTATTTGGATTGTGATTCCACTGCCATTCCAGCTTCAAATTTGATCCATTATAATCGTTCTCGCCATTTTCAATCTGCTCTTCTTTTGGTTCTTCGACAATTGAGACATCATCTACATAGAAATCCATTAAATCCTTCTTCTTATCCTGTTCTACTGTCCATGTCGTCTCAAGAAATGCACAGACCTCTGACATATCTGCATCTGCCGGAATCTTGTAGCTTCCTTCTATCAGTGTCCATTCATTTTTCTTTACCGTTGCAATTTTGGCATTTTTAAACGTTCCATCTCCGTAACGGAAGGTAAATGCAAAATCTCTGCTGTCTGGTCCTGATGTATATTTTACTTTCGCAGCAACCTTATACTTTCTGCCTGCATTCACCTTACCTGTCAAGTTCTGCATCGGACCATTTCCTGTTGCCACTCTGTCTTTTGCCAATACACTGTATGTTCCTGATGCTGCATCTGTATCTGTAACTTCTAAGTTCCCTTCGCCATCCTGCATCTGCCATGGGGCTAAACCAGATTCAAATCCACCGTTTTCAATAATACCGTAATTCGCTTCATAACTGCAGGATACGTCATCCACATAAAAATCCATCAGATCCTTGTCCTTGGAAGGCTCTGGTACCCATCCTGTCTCAACAAAAAGTCCACTATAAGACATATCTGCATTGGCCGGAATCGTACAGCTTCCCTGAATTGTCGTCCACTCTCCTTTTTTCACTTCGGCTGTGGCCGCAATTTCAATTCCATCCCATACGTTTCCATCTTTATTATTCTGAATGCAAATATTAAAAGTCCTAACGTCTGGCCCTTCATCATACTTTACTTTGGCGCTGACATTGACTTTCTGTCCAGCCTTTATTTTGCCGGTAATCACCTGCTTTGGACCTGATGCGGTCAACGTTCTATCCGTCACTTTTACAGCCTTTTCTCCACTTACAATCACATCTGTCACTTCCGTAAGTGTTCCCGGCTGCTGTGTTGTCCAGCCTGTCGTTCCTTCTTCAAATCCGCTGTTTTCCAGCACTTCGATTATTTCTTTCTCTGCCTTATTTTCTTTATTCTTCACTGCCTTTTTTGGCTCTTCAGAAAATTGAACAACCGCATCTTTATCCGAATAAACTTTTCTGGTTTCTCCATTATAGAATTCATCGGATACTACAATATTCTTCTCCTCACTTGAGACTCCCGGAATCTTCATAACTGATTCTGCTTTGCCATTCTCATCACCAAACACCGGCCAGCCATCTTTCCATTCCACCGGAACCAACACCGGAATTCTTCCGACTGATCCATGATCCTGGAATAAATATGAATACCACTTTCCGTCTTTCGTCTCTACAACTCCGCCCTGGGCAACTCCGGCTTCATCCATCTTGCCATCGAACTCCAAGCCTGAATCAAAAATCTTTCTGCTCTCCCAGCCTTTTGAATCAAGAGTTTTCGATCTCCAGCAGATCTCCTGGCGGCGTTCGCCGCTTGGCCATTGAATCATAAACAGATAGTAATACTCTCCGATCTGATATGCGTGAATTCCTTCTGAAACATAATTTACTGCACCGTTCACCGGATTCCCATCCTTGTCAAGTGCTGTATGTTTAATTAATGTAGATTCTTCTCCAAAAGAAATATCTCCATTTTCATCTTCTGACAATTCCCGGCAAAGAGCGGTACCGCTTCCATACACTACATACATCTTGTCTTCTGTTGTAAGAAGAGAAATGTCATGAAGATATCCCTTAAACTCTGACTTATGCCATGGTCCATTTTCAATATCCGCTGTAGAGTAGATATACGTCTTTCCCGTAGTTAAGCTTGCAAAAGTCACATAGTATTTTTCTTTAAAATACCGAAGACTTGCTGCCCATGAACCATTTCCGTAATCGCTTTCTCCATTTCTCAATGCCAGCTTGTCTTCATCTCCCAAGGTATCATAGACATAATTGACAATTTCCCAATTAACCATGTCCGTAGATTTCATAACTGGGCATCCTGGAGACAAATGCATGGTTGTGCTTACCATATAATAAGCGTCTCCCACACGGATTACATCCAAATCCGGAACATCTGCATAAATAACCGGATTTGTAAACGTTCCATCTCCATTATCCGAAGACGAAGACGCTTCCAAATAATTTACGGGGAGTAAACTACATATCATGGTTAGAATAAGCAGAATACTCGCTACCCCCCTGTATTTTCTCTTTCTTTTCATCCTTTTTCCTCCTTTTTATTTATAAATTTCATTTTGTATCTACAATAGCACCGGGCTACTTTATTTTAAATAGATTTTTTTTAGAAGTTTTTTCATTTTTTTGTGATTCAAAAAATTAAAAATTTCCGTTAGATTTAGTTAGATTCTTTCCTTAAATATATAAAAAAAGAGCACTCTCTGAAAGATTTTTCTTTCAAAAAGTGCCCTCAACAATCCATATTGTTGGAGTAGTAT
>Garnier_p1__coassemble_1977_pt1 | contig 10554 bp, 10 predicted proteins | sample Garnier_p1__metabat2_high_PE_025 | metagenome-assembled genome bin Garnier_p1
TAATTCCTTACTGGCTGTAAGGGATATTAACCATAAAAATATTGTAGTAGAAAGGAATTTACATTATGAATGATGCTTATTGCGAACAACTTGTAGCCCGGAAAGCGAAACCGATCGACTTTGTCATACGCTTTCTTGTCGTTTTTGTTATTATTGCGGTTGCATTCTTCGGCATGCCCTTCATCGGATTTCTAGCTATTTTTGTAGCTGTTTTATTGGGTGTACTTGCCTTTTATTTTGTACTTCCAAGACTAAATGTAGAATATGAATATGTTCTTCTGAATCATGATATGGATGTAGACGCTATATATAATCAATCAAAGAGAAAACGTCAGCTTTCTTTTGATATCCAACAGGCCGAAATTATGGCTCCGGCAAATTCTCCACGTCTGCAGTCTTATCATCCGGAAAAAACTTATGATTTTACTTCTGGATGTACAGATATAAAAACTTACGCATTAATGATTTTTTTGGATCAAAAAATGACCTGTATTTTATTGGAACCTGACGAAAAAATGTATGAGCATATGCAGAATTGGATGGGAATGAAACTGCACCGAGATTGATTATCCAGCTATACTACACAAAAAGCTCGGAAAAGATTTGATTATAAAAGTCTTTGCCGAGCTTTTTCTTTTCTCATTTGAAAAGAAACTAACGAACCTGTATTCTACTTAAAATTTCTCCAATTGGCGCCGAAATAGTCAAGCCAGCCTGGACCGAACGTCCCGTCTGAGATTTGTTAATCAGCACAAGATATTTTCCTTGAAAATAATCTATAAAACTTGCCGCCGGATAAACTGCCAGCGATGTTCCACCTATGATCAGCATATCCGCTTCACTGATTTCCCGTACAGCCCCTTGAATTGTCCCGCTGTCCAGTCCTTCTTCATACAACACTACATCTGGTTTCACAATTCCTCCACAATGTTCACAGTGAGGAATTCCTTTCGCATTCTTTACATATTCCGCATTGTAAAAAGCACCGCATTGCATACAATAATTTCTCATAATACTTCCATGCAATTCATAAACTTTTTTACTTCCTGCCGCCTGATGAAGCCCATCGATATTCTGTGTGACAACAGCTGTCAGCTTTCCTGCCTTCTCCAACTCTGCCAGTTTTAAATGCGCCGGATTCGGTTTTGCATCTAATATCATCATCTTTTCTTTATAGAATTCATAAAAAGTCTCTGTATTCTTTATAAAAAAGCTATGACTGACCACCTGTTCTGGTGGAACTTTAAATGAATGATGATAGATTCCGTCTGCGCTTCGAAAATCCGGTATATTACTCTCCGTTGACACACCCGCTCCGCCAAAAAATACAATTCGCCTACTGGCATCTATCATTTCCTGTAACCGCTGTACTTCCTGTTCATACATCTCATTCACCTTCTTTTACATGTCCCAGGTCTATATGTTTTTGAATAATATCCTGCATCTTTTTCCATACTTGTTCTGAAGTCTCAGGAATCCGTTTGTTTCTTTTGTAAATCTGCTCTTTTTGTACTACATGCTCTTTCCAACTCTTCCCGTTGCTTGCATCATTCAAAAGCAATGGTTGGAAATTATCCAGAAGATGTGCATACTTCGCATCTGCAGTCTCGTATTCCTCAAATTCATCCCATAGTTCCCGCAAATACGCCCTCTGGTCCTCTGGTAAGATTCCAAAAATTCTCTCTGCCGCCTTCACTTCTCTCTCTCGTTTTGTTTTCGCCCCTTCTGAATCATAAGCATACGTATCACCGGCATCAATTTCTACCAAATCGTGAATTAATACCATCAGCATCACCTTTGGAACATCTACCGGTTCCTCAGAGTATTCCTGCAAAAGATAAGCCATAAGTGCAATATGCCAGGAATGTTCAGCATCATTTTCCTTTCTTTCTCCATCTGCCAAATACGTCTGTCGAAATATATTTTTCACCTTATCAATCTCTACAATAAACTTCAGTTGCTGCTCCAGCCTCTCCATAATAAGCACCTTCTTTCTTCATTTCTCTTATTGTATCACTCTTTACAGCGCTTTTGCAGATAAAGATAAAAAAATACATCCGGAAGAAAATAAATTTCCTCCGGATGCACTTCCTTAACTACAATATGTAATTAAAAATTTTTATTACAGCTCAATCTTACCGGTTGTATCACCGTTCACTACATAATACGCAGCAGACTCTTCCGGTTTCAAGTAAATCTGAACGCTCTTCATATCACCAACTTTATTTTTCAGTTCTTTGGTCCAAATATCTTTCACCTTCTGAAAGATTTCTTTTTCCGTATACTCTTTACCAGCGAACTGCAGGAACATCTCTGTCTTAACTTCTGCTTTCTTCGCTGCTGGTTTCTTAGCCGCTGCCTTCCTTACAGTTGCTTTCTTTGCTGCTGGTTTCTCAGCCGGAGTCTCTTCTACAAGAACTGCTGCCTTTGTTTCAATTGCCTTTGTAGTATCTTTCTTTGTTGCAATTGCTTTCTGTACAGGTTTTACATCTTCTTTCTTTATTTCTGCTGCAGGTTTTACTGCTTCTGCCTTAACCTCAGTTGTCTTTACTTCTTTAACTTCAGCCGCCTTTAATTCGGCTGCTTTAGCTGCCTTTGTTGCTGCTTTTTTTACTGCTCTCTTCGTTGCCATTAACTTGTTCCCTCCTAAAACGCTCAAGTAATCAGCATCTTTTTAAAGTTTTTTTGCTACGAGAGATATTATACCGCAAATTTCCAAAAAGGTCAAAAATTCTCTGAATATTTCTTTGACTTCGTAACAACTGCCGATTTTCTTTTTTAGTTTCACGAAAAAACCACCAAACTAGACAATGATTATGCCGTTAGTCCTTGTTCTTCAATCACTGCTACGACACGATTTACATATTCTTCGCAGATTTCATCGGTGGCAGCCTCTACCATTACACGAATCACCGGCTCTGTTCCGCTCTCACGTACCAGAATCCTTCCATCTGCTCCCAATGCCTGCGCCACTTCTTCTACGACTTTCTGTACCGCCGGATTTTCCCTTGCAGTCTTCTTGTCTACCACACGAACATTTTTCAAAAGTTGAGGATAAATCTTCACTTCTTCACACAGCTTTGCAAGTGATTTCTTTCGTTCCATGATAACTTCCATAATCATCAAAGATGTCAGAATTCCATCTCCTGTTCTTGCATGTTTGCTGAAAATCACATGTCCAGACTGCTCTCCGCCAAGAACAAAACCATTCTGCATCATATTTTCATAGACATACTTATCACCTACAGCAGTCTGCTCATATTTCATGCCAATCTTATCGCACGCTTTATAGAGTCCCAGATTTGACATAATTGTTGTCACAATCGTGTTCCCTGCCAGCTTGCCTTCTTCCATAAGGTATTTTCCGCAAACATATAAAATCAAATCGCCGTCAACAACTTTACCATTTTCGTCTACTGCAATACAGCGGTCTGCATCACCATCAAAAGCAAATCCGACATCCAGGTTCTTTTCTTTTACAAATGCCTGCAGTTGTTCGATATGTGTAGAACCACAGTTGGTATTGATGTTCAATCCATCCGGCTCATTGCTGATTACATATGTTTTCGCTCCAAGTGCATCAAATACACTCTTTGCAATATCAGAAGAACTTCCGTTCGCACAATCAAGACCAACTCTCATATCTTTAAAAGAACGAGTTGCCAATGTAATCAAATGTCCAATATAACGATTTCTTCCTGCTGCATAGTCTACTGTGCGCCCAATCTTATCGCGAGTTGCCAATGGAAGTTCTTCAATCTCTCCGTCTATATATGCCTCAATCTGCTCTTCTACTTCTGCCTCTATTTTATGTCCTTTTCCATTGATAACTTTAAGTCCATTATCATAGTATGGATTGTGGCTTGCAGAAATCATGATTCCACAATCAAAATCTTCTGTTCTTACTACATAAGAAACACTTGGTGTTGTTGTTACATGAAGAAGATATGCATCCGCACCGGAGGCAGTCAAACCTGCTGAGAGTGCATCTTCAAACATATAACTGCTACGTCTTGTATCTTTTCCAATTACAATTCTTGCTTTATGATCTTTGCCAAAATACCAGCCAAGATAGCGTCCCACTTTATATGCATGTTCTACTGTCAGTACTTTATTTGCTTCCCCACGAAAGCCATCTGTTCCAAAATATTTTCCCATGATTTTATCCCCTTTAAAAAATATAATTTCCAATCAAATCACTCCTATTATATTCGGATTAGCTCTGAAATACAATGTTTTTTTAGAAAAAACAACATTTTTTTGTAATATCTTGTACATATTTTTATAATATTTTTAACATTTTTATCTATATAAAACAAGATTGCAATAAACCCTGAAACCACACTATACAAACTCCTCTTTTTACGTTAAGATAAATAAGGATTGTATTTATGGAGGTTTCAACATGATAAAATTAGTAGCAAGTGATTTGGACGGAACACTTCTTCAAGGTGGAGCACAGCAATTATCAGCTCGTTCTCTCAATTTGATTCATCAGCTTGTCCAAAAAGGGATTCACTTTGTTGCCGCAAGCGGAAGACAATATGATAATGAAGTTCGTGTATTCTCAGAAATAAAAGATGAGATTTCATACATTGCAGAAAATGGTTCTGTATGTATTCACAATGGGAAAGTTATCAGCCGATCAATCATTGAACCAGATCTTGCACAACGCATTGTTCATGAAATCAAAAAGGATCCTAGATTTGAAATTGTAATTTCAAGAGAAGATTCTTGTTTTATAGAAAATAATAATCCTGACTTTGTAAATCACATCGTCAATGTTATGCACAATACAACCAAAATTGTAGATGATATTCGCACTGTAGATGGTCCAATTTTAAAAATTGCGATCTGTAGTATGAATGATGGACCACATATTATCGACAAATATCTAAAGCATCTTCAAGATTTATTTGGTTCTGAAATCAAAGTCGTGACATCCGGAAATATCTGGATTGACTTTATTGCACCAGGTACAAACAAGGGCACTGCTCTGCAACACTTGATCAAAGAATTAAATATCAAACCAGAAGAATGTATGGCATTTGGAGATCAGTACAACGATGTAGAAATGCTCCAGTTCGTCGGCACCAGTTATGCTATGTCTAACGCAGCTCCTGGCATTTCTTACTATTCTACTTATGTAACAGATTCTGTAGATGATGTGTTAGAAGATTTACTAACAACTATATAAGACCAATATTTTCTATATAACAAAAGCAGTTCGCAAAAACTTATCTCGTTTTTTGTGAACTGCTTACTATTTATATCCATTTTCACATACTTTATTTGCGTTTTTCCACATCCATGATCATGTCCACTCTGCGTTGATGACGACCACCTTCGAATTCTGTATTCAGCCATACTTCTACAATCATCTTGGCAAGTTCTGCTCCTACGACACGTGCTCCAAATGCCAGTATATTACAGTCGTTATGTGCTCTGGACATTCTGGCAGTATAAGGCTCACTGCATACAGCCGCGCGCACCCCCTCAACTTTATTTGCAGCCAGAGAAATACCTAATCCGGTTCCACAGATTAGAATACCTTTCTCCACCTCTCCTTTTGCCACAGCTTTTCCTACCATTTCTCCATATACTGGATAATCACAGCTTTCTGTAGAATTAGTTCCATAATCTACGACTTCGTGTCCATGTTCTTTTAAATATTCTACAATCTCTGCTTTTAACTCCAGAGCTGAATGATCATTTCCAATTCCGATTCTCATGTCTTCCTGTCTCCTCTTCTTTGTCTATACGATTTATATTATTTCCATTTCTTATTTTCATGCATCTCCCTTGTATTGTCAAGTCCTTCCACACAGAAACAGACTTCTTTGCCCTAGCAAAGAAGCCCGTTTATTTCTCTTTTTGAATATTTATTTAATTTCCGCTCTTGCAGATGCATCTTTATAATACTTGAAGTTTGTAAAGATTTCTCCTTTATAAGGATTTGTCTTATTCTTCAATGCTGTTCTGATAATATAAATCAGGGCAACAATATTTATAGTTAATGCAATCACACTAATAATTGTCATCATTGTAGGGTCAGCATTTGCAGAACCACCTGCCACGATTCCATTCAATGTACCATCTTTATACAAAACAGGAAGTGTTGCCCATGGGAACAACTGCGTTCCATCAGATAATGTTTCCTGGAACAATGGGAATACCTGAGCAAACATACACCAGATACCCAGCGTATTTGCCCGGTTCATGATCCAGCCGCCCTTATTCCAGAACAGCGCTGCAATTGTCGGAGCAAGCAAAAGTGCGATTCCACAGAACCATGAATGGGTCGGCAGACAGTTGTATGTATATGCAAAGTTCCAAACATCATATACAAGAATATATACCCAGATCATATCCGGCCAGATCATATCTTTCTTGTCTTTGGAGGAATAAACAGCCCACCATCCTGTCATACAGAAAATATTCAGGATTCCGGCGATTCCGTTGAATACGTTGTGCCATCCGCCGTACAGCCATACATCTTCTGAAGACAGCCACCAGCTATACCAGCCATTGATTGCTGACTCGAAATCGCTGGCAACAGCAATTAGAATGTTAATTGCAACAATCACAAATGGGAAAGCTTTGAACCAATGTTTTTTTCCGATTCCCCATTCATACTTGATCATCATAAATCCGATACATCCGGCTAATGCTGCATATAACTTCGCATAATGGAACCAGCCGTTCATATACTTATACGTCTGATTGTTCAGCGCCCATTCTTTTCCCGCTCCTGCGGATACTGCAATTGCAATAAAATAAATGGTCAAAATAATCGGAATCACAAAAAACATTACGATTCCACCCTGTTTTGTTCTTCTGGCAACTTCGTTTAATAAAATCAATCCAAGCAATACTCCCAGCATTGCGATCCACTGATACAAGGCGTTTCCGCCATACACATGAAATAACATAATCATGCCCTCCTTCTCTCATTTACCTTTTCTCTCTGATGATTCGGACACTACTGCGCCTCTATTTCCTTAATATTGCATTCATCTCCGGTCACCAGATATGTATGTCCGCTGTGACAATAGGGACATTCCCGCCCATATTGGACAGTGGGATATGTCTGGCTGCAGTCTTCGCAAAATGTCACTGCCGGGAGCATTTCATACCGTAATTCCGCCTCTTCTATGAGTGGAAATTTCTTCCGGTAATACGCCCAGCAGTCCATCAGATACTCCGGAACGATCGTACTTACCTCACCGATTTCCAATGTCACAGAACCAATCTTGGTAAGTTGGTTCTCCTGCGCAATACTGTGCAATGTTTTGTTGATATGTACGATAATTCCCAGTTCATGCATCTTTTTGTTCTCCTCTGCAACCAGTTCTATCCGGTTGTTTTATTACTTTTTATTTCTTCTTATTTAACTTAATCTTGATCGCTCTCTTTGCAGCATAAGGCAGGATTCCTTTTAATTTATCCTCCGCAGTACGCATATGACTTGCCTCCGGCAGATCGCGGCTCAGATGGATCGCATCAAATTCGCAGCGTGTTGTACACAGACCGCAGCCGATACATTTATTCTCATCTACGATAGATGCTCCACAGCCAAGGCAGCGTTTTGCCTCGGTACGGATCTGCTCTTCTGTAAATGTAGAGCGCAGGTCTCGGAAGGTCTGCGTTGCAACTCCGGCTTTCTTTCCCGGAATCTGACGTTTTGCATTGTCAAATTCCTCGATTTCTACATTGCTCTTATCCAGTTCTACGAACTTCCGCAAATCTCTTCCCAATGTCAGAGAGTGGCCTTCATGTACAAAACGGTGAATAGATACACAGCCTTCTTTTCCTGCTGCAATTGCATCAATTGCAAACTTCGGTCCGGTGTAAATGTCTCCACCTACAAAAATATCCGGCTCTGCTGTCTGATAGGTCACCGGGTCCGCCTTTGCAGTTCCGTTTGGATTCAATTCCACTGCGGTGCCTTCCAGCAATCCGTTCCACTGAATGCTCTGTCCGATAGAAAGGAATACATTTTCACAGGCAATTGTCATGCAGTCCTCTTCATCATAAACCGGACGGAATCTATGATTTTCATCAAATACAGACACACATTTCTTCAGAACAATTCCTTTGACCTTGCCGTTTTCCAGAAGGATTTCCTTCGGTCCCCAGCTATTTAAGATCTGAATATTCTCCTCTTCTGCCTCCTGTATCTCATCTTTTGCTGCCGGCATCTCTTCTCTGCTCTCCAACACAACCATAGATACCTGTTCAGAGCCTGCACGCAGCGCTGTTCTTGCCACATCAATGGCTACGTTTCCGCCTCCGATGACAACTGTACGACCTCCTACCTTAGCATGTTCCTCATCCAGATTGACATTTCGAAGGAACTCCACTCCGGTCACAACACCTTCTCCATCTTCGCCCGGAATACCTGCCATACGGCCGCCCTGTGCGCCGATTGCTACATAGAAGGCTTTGTATCCGTCTTCCCTCAACTGCTGAATTGTAATATCTTTTCCGACTTCTACATTGTATTTGAACTCAATTCCCATCTCACGGAGTACATCGATTTCCGCCTCAATGATATCTTTTTCCAATCGATATGACGGGATTCCGTTCATCAGCATACCGCCGGCTCTGGATTCTTTTTCAAAGATTGTCACAGGATACCCTTTTGTACGCAGATAATAAGCTGCAGACATCCCCGCCGGACCGGCTCCGATTACTGCGATTTTCTGCGGGAACATTTCCCCTTCATGGTTCTCACAGATTGGAATATAACGGTTCTCTGCATTCAGTTCCTGCTCAGCAATAAACTTCTTGATTTCATCAATTGCCACCGCCTGATCGATAGTCGCACGTGTACAAGCCTCTTCACAACGTCTGTTGCAGATTGCACCACAGACTGCCGGGAATGGATTCTCATGCTTGATCAGTTTCAGCGCATCCATATATCTGCCTTCTCCTGCCATCTTCACATATCCCTGCACCGGAAGATGTGCCGGACATGCAGTCTTACATGGAGCAGTTCCTGTATCATAGCAATTGATTTTTGCATTATCACGATAATTTCTGTCCCATTTATCCGGTCCCCACTTTTCTGCATCCGGAAGAAGTGCTTTCGGATATTGGATTTCTCCACCGTTCTTCGTGCATAATTTCTGTCCCAGCTTAGCAGCTCCTACCGGACAGACTTCCACACACTGACCGCAGGCAACACATTTCTCCTTCTCCACATGCGCACGATATGCCGAACGTGACATATTCGGTGTATTAAACAACTGAGAGGTTCTCAAACCATTACAAACTCCCGGTGCACAGTTACAAATAGCAAAAATCTTATCCTCGCCATCAATATTCGTAATCTGATGGACAAATCCATTGCGCTCAGCGCGTTCCAGAATCTCCATCACTTCCTCATAGTCCACATAGCGTCCCTTATTGGTTTCCACCAGATAATCTGCCATATCACCCACGCCGATACACAGATCGCCTTCGATTTCTCCACAACCCTCGCCGCGTACTCTCTGCTGACGGCGGCAGGAACATGCGCCTACCGCATACTTATCCTGATATTTCTTCAGCCAATGGGAAATATGCTCTACACTTGCAGATTGCTGCTGTGCCGGAATCGCTTTTTCCACCGGAATGACATGCATTCCAATACCGGAACCTCCCAACGGCACCATCGGTGTTACCTTCTCTAACGGCAGGCGAGACATATTTTCAAAGAAATCCGCAATGATCGGATGTTCCTCCACCTGTTTTTCATTCATCATCATAAATTCTGCACATCCCGGTACAAACATCGGAAGTACATATTGTTTGTGATGATCTGCATTCTCCCAGTTGTACTCAATCATGCCGATTACTGACATCTCCTGCAGAAGTTCTTCTACACGTTTGATATCCTTTCCACTCTTCTTCGCAATTTCTTCCAATGTCATTGGCTTTCGTACTTTCATAGAAAGGCAGACTTCTGCCATCTCATCTGTCAGTACTTCTGCTAATCCCCAGTACTCTGGATCATCCACAGTCACCTTTACTCCAATACGATCAGTGATCATCTGTCCCAGCTTTAGGATCAGCTTTCTTTCCTCTGCCATCTTTCCACTTCCTTTCCTATCCCTTTTTCTCCTTACAATCCCTTTTTCGTTCTATTTTTTATACTATGCTGGTTTAACCAAAATATATTACGGAACTGTCTTAGCTTTAGTGTAGTCCTTTTTTTCAAATACGTCAATTTATTTCCGCCTATTTTTTCACAGTTTTTTTACTTTTTCCCCTCTTTTTCTTTTCCCTTTATTTTCTTTGGTTCAACCAGAACCACATCGATGTAAACATACTACAATCTGATATTTTCTGAAAATTCTGAAAAAACAAAATAACAAAACTCGACATCTATGCTATAATTTCGAATCATAATATTTTACAAAAGGAAAGGGATATTTTATAAACAGTGCAAATGTGAAATCGTAAATAATTATCCGGTTCTGATCGACCTTGCTTTGGACTCCTTTACTGCAGATGAGAATACCAAAGAACTGTTCCAGAAAGCATGCGAACTATATGGCATTGATTTTC
>Garnier_p1__coassemble_2988_pt1 | contig 7241 bp, 5 predicted proteins | sample Garnier_p1__metabat2_high_PE_025 | metagenome-assembled genome bin Garnier_p1
ACGTTTTTCCTGTACATTTTCAGTCTTTACGATTGATTCTGCTTTTGAAACAGCTTCCGGTTTCACCACTGGAGTTTCTTTCACTGTTTCTGCTACAGTTGTCTGAGGACGCACTGCTGTTTTTCCTGTTGCCTGTGCTGTTTCACGAGAACGTCCTGCATTACCGGCAGTTCCCTGCTGCGGACGCTGTGGTGCTCTTGCCCCTTGTGTACGCTGTGTGCCTCGTCCCTGTCCTCTTCCTACATTCTTTGCATTCTGTGGACGGAACACCTGCATAATTGTTTTTTTCTTCGGAGTCGCGTCTTCCTTTTTATCCTGTTCCTCACTGGAAGCATTTTCAGAATTTGCCGTCGTTTTCTTTGCAAACTCTTTTTTCAACTCTTCAACCACATTTTCTTCCAGAGAACTCATATGGCTCTTCACTTCTACTTGCTTTTTTTCCAGTGCTTCCATCAGTGTTTTATTCTCAACTCCCAGCTCTTTTGCCAGTTCATGCACTCTCATTTTTGTCATATTATCTACTACCTCCATTTATGCAATCGTCTCATTATCTATTCCGAATTGTTTCTGAATTCCTTTTGCAAACCCTTCATCCAATACAGCTAAAGATGCGCGGAATTCCTTTCCCATTGCATGGCCTAAGGCATCTTTATCTCCATAAAAATAAATGGGAACCTTATAATATTCACACATATCCCGAAATTTTTTTTTCGTATTCTCCGACGAATCACAGGCCACAACAACCAGCGCTGCACGTCCGGACTTCACTTCTCGTTCTGTCATAAACTCACCACTTACCGTCCGTCCTGCCTTTGTGGCTAGCCCAATCAAAGCCAGTGCTTTATCTTGCTTCAATCTCATCCATCTCCTTTTCCAGACGTTCATACACTTCTGCTGGAATAGCCTGCTTAAATGACCGTTCCAAACCTTTGCTTTTTACAGCTTTACCAAAACATTCTTTTGAATTACAGATATATGCTCCACGTCCGTTTTTTTTGCCCGAAATATCCAGAACGAATTTTCCATCTTCTGTACGAAGAACCCTAATCAGTTCTTTTTTAGGTTTCATTTCGCCGCAGCCTACACATTTGCGAAGCGGTATCTTTCGAGTTCCTGCCAACTATATCACCTCTCGATTATTTCAGTTCTTATTCTTCTACAAACTCATATTCCGGAACTTCTTCTCCTTCATACGCTTCAGATTCGCAATCTTCATATTCTTCCTCGTATTCACCGACATAGCCTTCTTCATCCATCATTGCCATCTGCTCCATATAGTCAGCCGGAAGTTCTCCTGATTCAATTGCCTGTGTCTCACTCTTGATATCAATCTTATACCCTGTTAGACGTGCTGCAAGTCTGGCATTCTGTCCTTCTTTTCCAATTGCAAGTGAAAGCTGATAATCAGGAACAATCACGCTTGCAGTCTTTTCATCCGGATCTGCCATAACAGAGATTACCTTTGCCGGACTCAATGCATTTTCAATCAATAACGCCGGATTTTCATCCCAATTGATAATATCTATCTTTTCACCACGCAGCTCATTCACAACTGCATTTACACGTGCTCCATTCAGACCTACACACGCTCCTACCGGATCCACATTTGGCTCATTGGACCATACAGCCATCTTTGTACGTGAACCTGCTTCACGAGCAATACTCTTAATCTCTACAGTACCATCTTTCACCTCTGCAACTTCTGCCTCAAACAGACGTTTCACAAGTTCCGGATGGGTACGAGATACAAGAATCTTTGGTCCCTTTGGTGTATTTTTCACTTCAACAATATACAATTTAATACGGTCTGTAGGATTAAAATGCTCCCCTTTCACCTGTTCATTCTCAGTCAGCATAGCATCCGCTCTTCCAAGATTAATACTGATGTTCTTACCAACATAACGCTGTACAATACCGGTTACAATGTCTTTCTCTTTTTCAAAATACTGATCAAATACCACTTTTCTTTCTTCTTCACGAATTTTTTGAAGAATTAAGTTTTTCGCATTCTGTGTTGCAATACGCCCAAAAGATTTAGATTCTACCGGAATCTGTGCAATATCTCCAAGATGCAGGGAAGAGTCCAATTTTTCCGCATCCTCCAGACTAATTTCCAGTGCTGGATCCATCACTTCCTCTACTACTTCTTTCTCTGCAAAAACTGAATAATCACAAGTCTCTCTGTCCATGATTACTTTAATATTATCAGAAGTTCCGAAATGATTTTTACACGCGCTGATCAGAGAATTCTCGATTGCATCCATCATCGTATCCTTACTGATATTTTTCTCTTTTTCCAGAATTGTCAATGCTTCTAATAACTCTGTGTTCATTATTATTTCCTCCTACTACTTTTAATAAAAATATTCTGTTTGATTCTAAATAAAATCTAAGATAATCAAAAATCCAATGCCAATCGAATCAATGCGATCTCACTTCGTAAAAATGTCTGTGTCGTATCATCTTCATAAATAATCGTCACAGAATCCTTATCAAACGCTTGCAACACTCCAGTAAACTCCTTTTGTTTTTCAATCGCACGATACGTACGAACTTCCACCTCTTCTCCCAGGTTTCTTTGAAAATCCTTGTCTTTCTTCAATGGTCTTCCCAACCCCGGTGAGCTCACTTCAAAAATATAAGTATCCTCAATATAATCTTTTTCATCCAAAATATCAGAAAACTTACGGCTGACTGCCTCACAATCATCCACTGTAATTCCACCCGGCTTATCAATATATGCCCGCAAATACCAAGTACCTGCTTCCTTTACATATTCCACATCCACCAGTTCAAAACCAAAACCTGTGACAATTGGCTCCAATAAGTTCTCAGTCTGTTGTTCATACTGTTCTTTTTTCGACACGATATACTTCCTTTCCGTTACCTGTATTGTTGTGACCGCAAAGAAATCCAATAAAGAAAATCTTTATATCAACAAAGAAGAGTGAACTTTCGTTCACTCTTCTGCCGGATTCCTTATGTAACTATTACGTAGTATAGCACCTATTTTCTGGAAATGCAAGGGAATTTCCAGAAAATACGCACAAATGCATACAAATTTTCATCATCCTCGTGTTTTTGTTCCGGTTCCATCTCTTTTTGCTGCCTTCAGCCGATTCAGACTGACTTCTTTTTCTTTATAGGTAACCTTACACTCTGTTCCTTCTTCAAACAGATAAGCATGTTCAACTTCATCTGTTTTCTTCAGACGGATTCCACGCACACCAATTGCGCCTTTCTTTTTCTCCGGCACTTCTTCTGCCGGGAATCTCAAGAAAAATCCTTCTTTGGTCTGAAGTACAACCTGCTGATTCTCATTGATCACCTGTACACTCACCACTTCATCCTCTTCCTGAAGTTTCGTTGCTGCAATCGTACGTTTTGTCACCTGAAATTCTGTTCCTTCCACACGTTTGATCATTCCCAGTTTCGTTGTAAACAATAATTTTGCGAATCGCATCTGCTCTGCATCACATACCATCACAATTCTTTCCTCTGCACTGGTATAATTACTCACATTATCGATTGGCGTTCCCTTATCCCTGAATTTTCCATATGGAAGATCTAGTACCTTCACCTGATGCATCTTTCCGGTATCTGTAAAAATACAAATCCTTCCAGTATTCAAACACTGTACAATATACTTGTTTTCTTTATCCGCAGCCTCTCTGTTTCGTTCATAGACAGAGATATCTACTGTTTTTGCGTATCCAAAACGATCCATCAGGAAAACAACTTCCTGTTCTTCAATTTTTTTCTCTTCATAGACTGCTTCTTCTGCATTTTCTACCACTGTACGGCGTTTTCTTCCGTATTCTTTCTTAAATGCATCCAATTCCTCCACGATGACATTTGCCATAGAATCATAATGACTCAAGATATCCTCATATCTGGCAATCTTCTTCAATGTCTCTTCATGTTCTTTCTGAAGTGCTTCAATTTCCAATCCAATCAGCTTATACAGACGCATCTCCAGAATCGCGGTTGCCTGACGTTCCGTAAACCGAAGCATTGCTGCCATTTTCTTGGAAATATTACTCTTAAACTTAATATTCTCTGTTACACCATGCACGAAACAGGCGCGGGCATCTTTGACTGATTTACTCCCCCGCAAAATTTCAATAATCAAATCAATCACATCACAAGCCTTGATCAAACCTTCCTGCACTTCTTTACGTTCCAGTTCTTTTGCAAGCAATGTTTTATATTTGCGGGTAGACAGTTCAAACTGAAAATCCACATGATGTTCTATAATTGCTTTTAACCCTAATGTTTCTGGTCTTCCATTTGCAACTGCCAGCATATTGACACCAAATGTATCTTCCAGCCGAGTCTTTTTATAAAGCATATTTTTCAGATTCTCTGCATCTGCCCCACGTTTCAACTCCAACACGATGCGAATGCCTTCTTTGGAAGATTGATTAGAAATGTCCACAATATCTGTAGTTTTCTTCGTTTCCACCAGATTCGCTACGTCATTTAAAAATTTACCGATGCCACTTCCAATCATAGTGTATGGAATTTCAGAAATTACAAGCTGTTTCTTGCCGCCTTTTAATTCTTCGACCTCTACTTTTCCCCGGATCTTGATTTTTCCCTGTCCGGTTTTATAAATATCAAGCAGATCATCCTTATTAACCACAATTCCTCCGGTCGGGAAATCCGGACCTTTTACATATTTCATCAACTGCTCAGTACTGATTTCATTGTTTTTCATATATGCCTTGACTGCGTCAATTACTTCTGCCAGATTATGCGTTGGAATACTAGTTGCCATACCAACTGCAATTCCTTCCGCCCCATTTACAAGCAAATTTGGAACTCTAACTGGAAGAACAACAGGTTCTTTTTCTGTCTCATCAAAGTTCGGACCGAAATCTACAACATTCTTATCCAAATCTGATAAATATGCCTCCTGCGTAAATTTCGCCAAACGAGCTTCTGTATAACGCATAGCAGCGGCTCCATCGCCTTCAATGGAACCAAAATTTCCATGTCCGTCTACCAGAACCATCCCCTTTTTAAAGTCCTGAGCCATTACTACCAGTGATTCATAAATTGAACTGTCTCCATGTGGATGGTATTTTCCCATGGTATCTCCGACAATACGCGCACATTTTCGATACGGCTTGTCATAACGAATTCCCAGTTCATGCATATCATACAGCGTTCTTCGCTGTACTGGTTTCAAACCATCACGCACATCCGGAAGCGCTCTGGCTATAATGACGCTCATCGCATAATCTATATATGATTTCTTCATCAGATCCGAATATTCTGTTCGGATAATCTGTGATTCCTTGTCACTCATTCTCATTCTCCTTATACGTCCAGTTCTGCTTCTGTGGCATTTTCATAAATAAATGCACGTCTAGGCGGCACTTCCGTTCCCATCAGCATCTCGGTCACACTGGATGCCATTCGCGCATCTTCAATCTCTACAAGTTTTAACAGCCGATGCTCCGGATCCAACGTAGTCTCCCACAGCTGCTGTGCATCCATCTCTCCAAGACCTTTATATCGTTGGAGTGTAAACGCACCGTCATGTGTCTTTCTATACCGTTCCAATGCAGCATCATCGTATAAATATTCTTCCTCTCCCTTTTTCGGCATCACTTTATAAAGCGGCGGCATTGCAATATATACATGACCTTCATAAATCAATTCCGGCATAAAACGATAGAACAGTGTCAATAACAGTGTAGAAATATGAGCTCCATCGACATCCGCATCTGCCATAATGATGATTTTGTCATATCGCAGCTTTGTAATATCAAAGTCATTGCCATATCCTTCGGAAAATCCACAGCCAAATGCATTGATCATTGTCTTAATTTCTGCATTTGCAAGCACCTTATCTATACTTGCCTTTTCCACATTCAAAATCTTACCACGGATTGGAAGGATTGCCTGATAGTTCCGGTCACGTGCTGTCTTTGCAGAACCTCCCGCAGAATCTCCTTCCACAATAAAAATCTCACACTTCTTCGGATCTCTACTTTCACAATTTGCAAGTTTCCCATTACTGTCAAATGAATATTTTTGCTTTGTCAGAAGATTCGTCTTTGCTTTTTCCTCAGTCTTACGAATCTTGGCTGCTTTCTCGGCACTGGACAGGACACTCTTTAACGTTTCCAGATTTCGGTCAAAAAAGAGTACGATTTCATCTCCCGTTACCTTTCCGGTTGCTTTTGCCGCATCTGGATTATCCAATTTTGTCTTTGTCTGTCCTTCGAATCTCGGATCCGGATGCTTAATAGACACGATTGCTGTCATTCCATTTCGGATATCCGCCCCGGTAAAGTTGGCATCTTTTTCTTTTAAAATCCCCAGCTCTCTAGCATATTGATTCATAACAGTTGTAAAGGTTGTCTTAAAACCGGTTAAATGTGTCCCACCCTCAGAATTATAAATATTATTACAAAATCCCAACACATTTTCATGAAATTCATTGACATACTGCAGCGCCACTTCCACTTCAATCCCATCCGATTCACCTTTGAAATAAATCGGCTCGTGCAGTGTTTCTTTTTTCTGGTTTAGATCTCTGATAAACCCGAGTATTCCATCCGGCTCATGATAGGTAACCACTTCTGGCTCATCCATTCGCTTATCTTCAAACACAATTATCAGAGATGGATTCAAATATGCAGTCTCATGCATGCGGCTTTTAATCTCTTCTGCACGAAATCTGGTTTTTTCAAAAATCGTGTCATCCGGCAAAAAATTCACCTTTGTTCCGCTCTTTCTTGTCTTTCCAACAATTGGGAGTAATCCATTTTCCAATTCAATTGTTGGAATTCCTCTTTCATAACGATCATGATAAATCGCCCCTTCTCTGCTGATCCACACTTCCATATAAGTGGAAAGCGCATTGACTACTGACGAACCCACTCCATGCAGACCTCCACTTGTCTTATATGCAGAGTCATCAAACTTTCCTCCCGCATGCAATGTTGTATATACAAGACGGGCTGCCGATATTCCCTTCTGGTGCATCCCTACCGGAACACCACGTCCATTATCCTCCACTGTAGCAGATCCATCCTTTTCCAGTGTTACATGAATTTCTGAACAAAATCCTGCCAGATGCTCATCCACAGAGTTGTCCACAATCTCATAAATCAAATGATTCAATCCCTTTGTAGACACACTTCCGATATACATTCCCGGACGTTTCCTGACTGCTTCCAGTCCTTCTAATACGGAAATACTGTCCGCATCGTATGTATTTTTAC
>Garnier_p1__coassemble_3338_pt1 | contig 6523 bp, 3 predicted proteins | sample Garnier_p1__metabat2_high_PE_025 | metagenome-assembled genome bin Garnier_p1
ACGGAGAATTCAAGGAGTTCTTCCCGGAGAATGCGGTGGAGTATTTTGTGTCCTATTACGATTACTATCAACCAGAGGCCTATGTGCCTTCCTCGGACACTTACATTGCCAAGGATTCTTCGATTAATGATGAAATTGACAAGCTGCGTCTGTCAGCAACAATGGCATTGACAGAGCGAAGGGATGTTATCATTGTAGCTAGTGTGTCTTGTATTTATGGTTTGGGAAGCCCGATGGACTATCAGAATATGGTGATTTCCTTGCGTCCGGGTATGATAAAAGAACGCGATGAATTGATGGCGAAACTGGTTGAGATCCAATATGATCGTAATGACATGGATTTTCATCGCGGAACCTTCCGAGTACGCGGAGATGTCGTGGAGGTGATTCCGGCATATGAGTCTGAAACTGCAATTAGAATTGAGTTTTTCGGAGATGAAATTGATCGGATTACAGAAATTGATATTTTGACCGGGGAGATTAAAGACGAGTTAAAACATGTAGCGATTTTTCCGGCTTCACACTACGTTGTAGATCGGGAGAATATTAATCGGGCGGTGCAGGATATAGAAGTAGAACTGGAGAACAGGGTCAAGGAGTTTAAGCGTCAGGATAAATTATTGGAGGCGCAGAGAATAGCAGAACGAACGAATTTTGATATTGAGATGTTGAAAGAAACAGGATTTTGCTCCGGAATTGAAAATTACTCACGACATCTTTCCGGATTGAAACCGGGACAGCCTCCATATACATTGATTGATTATTTTCCGGATGATTTTATTATGATGATCGATGAGTCGCATAAGACGGTGCCGCAGATTGGTGGAATGTATAATGGGGATCAGTCGAGAAAGTCTACATTAGTAGATTATGGATTTCGCTTGCCATCGGCAAAGGACAACCGTCCCTTGAACTTTGAAGAATTTGAAAGTAAAATTAATCAGGTCTTGTTCGTGTCGGCAACACCGGGAACGTATGAAGAAGAACATGAACTTCTGCGCGCAGAGCAGGTGATTCGTCCAACCGGACTTTTGGATCCGGAAGTTGAAGTACGTCCGGTAGAGGGGCAGATCGATGATTTATTAGGAGAGATTAAAAAAGAAATTGAGAAGAAAAATAAGATTTTGGTAACCACTCTGACGAAGAGAATGGCTGAGGATTTAACGGATTATATGCGTGAAGTCGGTATACGAGTTAAATATTTGCATTCAGATGTTGACACATTAGAACGAACAGAAATTATCCGGGATATGCGCTTGGATGTTTTTGATGTATTAGTGGGAATCAATCTTTTGCGAGAAGGGTTAGATATTCCGGAGATTACGCTGGTTGCAATTTTGGATGCAGATAAAGAAGGCTTTTTGCGTTCAGAGACATCTTTGATTCAGACAATTGGGCGTGCGGCCCGGAATGCAGAAGGACATGTAATCATGTATGCAGATACGATTACAGATTCTATGCGCATGGCGATAGAAGAGACAAAGCGACGCCGTCAGATACAGATGAGGTATAATGAAGAGCATGGGATTACACCGCAGACGATTAAAAAAGCAGTGAGAGATTTGATCAGTATTTCTCAAAAAGTGGATCGTGCACAATTGAAGCTGGAAAAGGACCCGGAATCTATGAGCCGGAAAGAATTAGAAAAGCTGATTTCGGATGTGACAAAGAAAATGAAAAAAGCGGCAGCAGAACTGAATTTTGAGGCGGCAGCAGAATTGCGAGATAAGTTGATGGAGTTAAAGCAATCTTTACAGGAATTGGAGGGCTCTGAATAAAAGATATCGTATCCATATGATTCGGAAAAGATTCTATTAACAGTACAAATACAGGAGACAGATTATGGGAACAAAGATGGACGCGCGAAAATATATCAAAATTCGCGGTGCAAATGAAAATAATTTAAAAAATATAGATGTAGATATTCCGAGAAATGAATTGGTTGTGTTAACAGGGCTAAGTGGCTCAGGAAAATCTTCATTGGCATTTGATACGATATATGCAGAAGGGCAGAGACGCTATATGGAGTCACTGTCATCCTATGCACGACAGTTTTTGGGACAAATGGAAAAACCAAATGTGGAGAGTATTGAAGGATTATCACCAGCTATTTCAATTGATCAGAAGTCGACCAATCACAATCCACGTTCTACAGTAGGAACAGTAACGGAAATTTATGATTATTTTCGTCTGCTGTATGCAAGGGTGGGAATTCCGCACTGTCCAAAATGCGGAAAGGAAATCAAAAAACAATCTGTAGATGAAATGGTGGATCAGATTATGTCTATGCCGGAGCGCACAAAGATACAGTTGTTAGCGCCGGTAGTTCGTGGGAGAAAAGGAACCCATGCAAAATTATTTGAACGTGCCAAAAAGAGCGGTTATGTACGTGTGAGAGTAGATGGTAATCTCTATGAGTTGTCTGAAGAGATTACATTAGATAAAAATATCAAACATAATATAGAGATTATTGTGGATCGTCTTGTAGTAAAGCCGGGGATTGAAAAGCGACTGGCAGATTCTATCGAAAATGTTTTGAGTCTGGCAGAAGGTTTGTTGACAGTAGATGTCATTGATGGAGAAACATTGAATTTCAGCCAGAGTTTTTCCTGTCCGGACTGCGGCGTTAGTATCGAAGAAATCGAACCGCGAAGTTTTTCGTTTAATAATCCATTCGGTGCGTGTCCGGCATGTTTTGGTCTTGGGTATAAGATGGAATTTTCAGAAGAATTGATGATACCAAACCCTTCTCTAAGTATCAATCAAGGCGCAATTGCTGTGATGGGATGGCAGTCCTGTGCGGACAAAGGTAGTTTTACAAATGCAATCTTATGCGCATTGGCAGAGGAATATGGCTTTGATCTGGATACGCCGTTTGAAGAGTATCCGAAAGAAATCCATGATGTATTGATTTATGGAACCAATGGAAAACATATAAAGGTTCCATATAAAGGGCAGCGTGGAGAAGGCATTTATGATGTCGTTTTTGAGGGATTGATTAAAAGTGTGGAGCGTCGATACCGGGAAACGCATTCGGAAACATCCAAGGCAGAATATGAGACGTTTATGAATATTACCCCATGTTCTGAATGCAAAGGACAGCGATTGAAACAAAGCGCATTGGCAGTAACTGTTGGGGATAAGAATATTTCGGATGTAACAGCGCTTTCAATCGATAAACTACAGGAGTTTCTGGAAGATTTGGAATTGAATCATACACAACATTTGATCGGAGATCAGATCTTAAAAGAAATCAAGGCCAGAATCCAGTTTTTGATGGATGTGGGACTGGATTATTTAACTCTGGCAAGAGCAACAGGGTCCCTTTCCGGCGGAGAGGCACAGCGTATTCGGCTTGCTACACAGATTGGCTCTGGGCTAGTAGGTGTGGCATACATTTTAGATGAACCGAGTATTGGTCTGCATCAGCGCGATAATGACAAACTCTTGATGACGTTAAAACGGTTGCGAGATTTGGGAAATTCTTTGATTGTTGTAGAACACGATGAAGATACGATGCTGGCAGCAGATTGTATTGTAGATATCGGACCAGGGGCCGGAGAGCATGGAGGCGAAGTTGTCGCTGTCGGTACAGCCAAAGAATTGATGAAATGTAAAACGTCAATCACAGGTGATTATCTAAGCGGACGTAAGAAGATTCCGGTGCCTACAGAAAGAAAAAAACCAACCGGATATTTGAAAGTAATCGGAGCGCAGGAAAACAATCTAAAGAATATTGATGTAGAATTTCCGCTTGGTGTTATGACTTGTGTGACTGGAGTTTCTGGTTCTGGAAAGAGTTCTCTTGTAAATGAGATTCTCTATAAACATCTTGCACGTGATTTGAATCGGGCAAGGACAATTCCAGGAAAACATAAAAGGATTGAAGGGGTGGAGCAGGTGGATAAGGTGATTGACATTGATCAATCTCCAATTGGAAGAACTCCTCGATCCAATCCGGCAACTTACACAGGCGTGTTTGATTTGATCCGTGATTTGTTTGCTGCAACACCGGATGCGAAAGCAAAGGGATACAAAAAAGGAAGATTCAGCTTCAATGTAAAAGGCGGACGTTGTGAGGCGTGTTCCGGAGATGGAATTTTGAAAATAGAAATGCATTTTCTACCTGATGTGTATGTACCTTGCGAGGTATGTGGAGGAAAGCGGTATAACAGAGAAACGCTGGAAGTAAAATACAAAGGAAAAAGTATTTATGATGTGCTGAATATGACAGTGGAAGAAGCAGTTAAATTCTTTGAACACGTGCCTAGCATACGACGCAAGATGGAAACGTTAAATGACGTAGGGCTTTCCTATATTCGTTTGGGACAACCATCTACAGAACTTTCCGGTGGAGAAGCGCAGCGCATTAAGTTAGCCACTGAATTGAGTAAACGGAGCACAGGAAAGACCGTGTATATCTTAGATGAGCCAACGACAGGGTTACATTTTGCAGATGTGCATAAACTGACGGAGATTCTGCGACGTCTGGCGGATGATGGCAATACTGTAATCGTAATTGAGCATAATCTGGATGTGATAAAGACTGCAGATTATATTATTGATATTGGTCCGGAAGGTGGGGACAAAGGTGGAACAGTCATAGCGACCGGAACACCGGAAGAAATAGCGAAAAATAAGCATTCCTATACAGGAAAATACATCGATGCAATTTTGAAAAAAAATTAACATGAGCATTTATGCGGTCTGTACATTTATTGTGCAGACTGTATAAATTTCTGGAACAACAGAAAAAATATAAATTAAGGGTTTCTATTTCATGGAAAATTGATTATACTGATAATGCGTCTTTTAAAGTATCCATTTGTGAAGGGGAGACTGTAGATTACAGAGAGTACAAATGATGATTTTGAATACAAATGATGATAATTGGTAATATAAAGGGGATTCGTAGAAGGGAGCGTTTCAATGTCTGTGGATATCGGAATAGATTTGGGTACTGCAAGTGTGCTTGTGTATGTAAAGGGAAAAGGAGTTGTGTTGAAAGAGCCTTCAGTGGTAGCATTTGACAGAGATACAAATGAAATCAAGGCCATCGGAGAAGAGGCACGTTTGATGCTGGGGAGAACTCCAGGCAATATTGTGGCGGTTCGTCCGCTGCGTCAGGGAGTGATTTCTGATTATACAGTAACGGAAAAGATGATTGAGTACTTTGTGAGAAAATCTTTGGGAAGAAGATTGTTTAAAAAACCACGGATCAGTATCTGCGTTCCAAGTGGCGTAACAGAAGTTGAAAAGAAAGCGGTGGAAGAAGCTACTTATGCTGCGGGAGCAAGAGAAGTGAATTTGATTGAAGAGCCTGTAGCAGCTGCAATTGGTGCAGGGATTGATATTTCAAAACCGTGTGGCAATATGATCGTAGATGTGGGCGGCGGAACAGCGGATATTGCAGTTATTTCTCTTGGCGGAACGGTTGTGAATACCTCAATCAAAATAGCAGGAGATGATTTTGATGAGGCAATCGTGCGTTATATGCGGAAAAAGCACAATCTGCTCATCGGAGAGAGAACAGCAGAGGATATTAAAATTAAGATTGGAACAACTTATCCATTGGTAGAAGAAGAAACAATGGAAGTTCGAGGTCGAAATCTGGTGACTGGCTTGCCCAAAACGGTTACGGTTACCTCATCAGAAACAGAAGAAGCGCTGCGGGAAACAACCAGCCAGATTGTAGAGGCGGTTATCGGTGTATTGGAACAGACTCCACCGGAATTATCAGCAGATATTCTGGACAGAGGTATCGTTTTGACTGGCGGCGGAGCAATGCTGCGAGGACTGGAAGAATTGATTGAGGAAAAGACCGGAATCCATACCGTAACAGCGGAAGATCCGCTAAAAGTAGTGGCAATTGGAACCGGACAGTTTGTTGAATTTATGAGTGGAAACAAAGAGTATTAATTTTAAGTTACTTTAAGAGGAGAAAAACAGGTTGCCAATACGGGGCCTGTTTTATTATATATAATCGAAATATAAAAAGAACAGGAGAGACTTAAGGTGGAAACAGTAACCGGATATGTAGACCATATCGTATTTCGAAATCAGGAAAATGGATATACAGTGTTCAATCTTGACACAGAAGACGGAGAGGTTACCTGTGTGGGAAGTTTTCATTATATAAATGAGGGAGAACTACTGGAAATACAAGGAGATTATGTCAATCATAATGTATATGGTACGCAGTTAAAGGTGCATAGCCATCAAGTCAAAGAACCGGAGGATCTGCTGTCAATAGAACGTTATCTGGGCTCCGGTGCAATTAAGGGAATCGGTGCCGCACTTGCAGCACGGATTGTAAGAAGGTTTAAAGAAGATACGTTTCGTATTATAGAAGAGGAACCGGAACGGCTGGCAGAAGTAAAAGGCATCAGTGAACGAAAAGCGAGAGAGATTTCCGTTCAGGTAGAAGAGAAAAAAGATATGCGAAAAGCGATGATCTTTTTGCAGAAATATGGAATTTCTACAACATTAGCAGTAAAAATTTATCAATACTACGGAAATAAAT
>Garnier_p1__coassemble_4200_pt1 | contig 5263 bp, 5 predicted proteins | sample Garnier_p1__metabat2_high_PE_025 | metagenome-assembled genome bin Garnier_p1
CATTTAATACAGAATTCAGATCCAACCGATGCATGAAAATAACTTCGGAAGAATATTTAGCAATCTGATGCTGCCGTTTGAATAATCCATCAAAATCATTCAGGGATACTCCAATCCGCTCTTTTCCGAAACGTTTTGAAACTTCTTCAAGCATCTCTTGTGAAACTGACTTAGAAAAATTCAATATTGCTCGTTTTGCACCTGCATAAAGATATTTTTTTACATCTTCCTGACGACGAATATTCCCTCCGGCTACCATTGGAATACTTATTACCCGATTTATTTTTCTCATCAATTCTATTGCCTCTTCGTGGTCATCATCAGAAGTAGACAGGTCAAAAACAATCAATTCATCAGCTCCATGGTCACAATAATGTTTGGCAAGAGCCACAACATTATCTGAAATAACCAGCGGATCATCAAACCATTTTACTGCTTTTCCGCCATCAATTAAAATGCATGGTGTCAATCTTTTATAACTCATGTTTCTTCTCCTTTTATAGACTGCCTTTTGTAGACCAGACTCCCTTTATGCGTGTTTCTTCCTGTGTTGCCATATCCAGCGCTTTTCCAAATGCTTTGAAGAGAGATTCCGCCATATGATGATTATTTCCGCCATCTAAAATTTTTAAATGCAGATTCATCGCTCCACTGTAGGATACTGCGTAGAAAAACTCCCGAATCATTTCTGTATCCAAGGATCCGATTCGATCCACAGTGAATTCGGTGTGATATTGTAAATAAGGGCGTCCCGAAAGATCCACTGCACAAAGTGCAAGTGTTTCATCCATAGGAAGCATGAAACTTCCATAACGCTTAATTCTATTTTTATTTCCAAGGGCATCTACAAGCGCTTTTCCTAACACAATTCCGGTATCTTCTACTGTATGATGACAATCCACCTCTAAATCTCCGTTTACTTTTACTTCCAGATCAAAGAGACCATGGCGTGCAAATCCGTCCAGCATATGATCAAAAAAAGGAATTCCGGTATCAATCTGATTGTTACCGCTTCCATCCAGATTGATTTTAAGCATAATATCTGTTTCATTTGTTTTTCTGGAGCAACTTCCTATCCGATTTTCCATTGGTTCTCCTCCCTTCTGTTCCGTTTTAGTTCTCAAAACGTACTTTAATAGAATTTGCATGAGCTGTCAACTGTTCGGCCTCAGCAAATTGTTCGATATCCGTATGAATACTCTCCAATGCATCTTTTGAGTATGCTATAATACTTGATTTTTTCAGGAAATCATCAACTGACAACGGAGAAAAGAATTTTGCGGTTCCGTTTGTCGGCAAAATATGATTTGGACCTGCAAAGTAATCTCCCAAAGGTTCACTGCTGTATTCGCCTATGAAAATTGCTCCGGCATTTCGTATTTTTGTCATTACCTGATACGGATCTTTCGTCATAATTTCCAAATGTTCCGATGCAATTTCATTTGCAGCATCTATGGCATCTTCAAGTGTATCTGCTACCAAAATATGCCCAAAATTATCTAGTGATTTCTGAATAATCTCACTACGGGAAAGCTCTGCAATAAATTTCTCTGTTTCAGCGGAAACCTTTTCTGCCAGATCCATACTGGTCGTCACTAAAATTGCTGAAGCAAGTTCATCATGCTCAGCTTGTGATAACAAATCCGCAGCCACATAACGTGGATTAGCAGTTTCGTCAGCTAATACAAGAATTTCACTCGGTCCGGCAATGGAATCAATGCTGACATGACCATAAACAGACTTCTTTGCAAGGGCCACGTAAATGTTTCCGGGACCTACGATCTTATCTACTTTCGGAATACTCTCTGTACCATATGCAAGCGCGGCTATTGCCTGTGCACCGCCCACCTTATACACTTGATCTGCACCGGCTTCTTTTGCAGCAACCAATGTTGTCGGATTTACTTTTCCATCTTTTCCCGGTGGTGTAACCATGATAATTTCATCTACTCCCGCTACCTTTGCAGGCATAATATTCATCAAAACAGACGACGGATAAGCAGCCTTTCCACCCGGAACATAAACACCTACACGCTGAAGTGCTGTGACTTTTTGTCCAAGCATGGTACCATTTGGCTGACTGTCAAACCAGCTGTACTGCATTTGTTTTGCATGATAGGACTCTATATTTTTAAGAGCCTTCCGAATGATACGGAGCAGATTATCATCTACGATAGCATAAGCCTCTTGGATTTCTTCATCTGTCACCCGGATATTGGAGGCATTGATTTTTGCTCCATCGAAACGTTCTGTATACTCAAATAGTGCTTCATCTTTTCTTTCACGAACTGTATTTAATATATCTTGAACATTCTTTTCGTATGCACCATAACTGCTTGGACTCCGTTTCAGCAGATCATCTAATAAATTCCTTTTTGTAGTATCATCCAATGTTTCAATCCGCATAGTGCTCCTCCTGTAATAGCTCTCGTAAATTATGAATTAATTCTTTGATTCTATCGTTTTCCATTCTCATACTGACCGGATTAACAATCATTCGCGCAGATAGCGGACACACCTCCTCCAGTACAACAAGTCCATTCTCCTTTAACGTAGAACCGGTTTCCACGATATCTACAATTACTTCGGAAAGTCCTACAATTGGAGCAAGTTCAATCGAACCGTTCATTTTAATGTTCTCCACAGTCTGGTGCTTTTTATTATAAAAATAATCTTTTGCAATGTTGGGGTATTTTGTTGCAACCCGAATTAATTCGTGATGTTTTAATAATTCAGCTGTTTCAGCATGGCCACAAACACACATTCTGCATTTTCCAAACCCGAGATCCAGTACTTCATGCACTTTCCGCCCTTCTTCTACAATAGTGTCCTTCCCAACAACACCAATATCAGCAGCTCCATATTCTACATAAGTAGGAACATCCGGCCCCTTTGCAAGAAAGAATTTTAATTTCAGTTCTTCATTGACAAAAATCAATTTTCTGGAATCTTTATCTTTCATTTCATCACAGGTGATCCCCAGTTGTTCCAACATCTCCAAAGTCTTTTTTGCCAATCGTCCTTTTGTGAGAGCAAAAGTTAAATATCTCATTGTATTTCACCCTCCGTTTTTCTTTTTTTAGGAGATAATATTCGTTCTTCTCCGGTTTTTAGGTGAACCATTTCAATCTTTCCATCATCGTTTAAATAAAGCAGACTGTCTGCATGAATTTTCTTTCCATATTCTGTATAATACGCTTTGTTTTCTCCTTCATCGCGTTTTAATAAAATGATACATTTTCCTTTGTTTCTGCATTCTTTTGCAAGAGCCATTGCATTTTTCTGTGAAATGTCATTATATACAATTAAATTCCGATGACCACTGTCCACATCAATTTTTTGTCTGGACAGCGCGCTCATCAGCTCATCCACAATAATTGCAAAACCGATAGACGGGGTACTTCTACCATATTTCTCCAGTAAATGATCATATCTTCCGCCACGCACTACTGCATCTCCAGTTCCATACGTATAGGCGCGAAAAATAATACCGGAATAATATCCATAACTTCCACTCATGCTCAAGTCAAATGTCACATGTTCTTCCACCCCATATAATTGAAGCAATACATAGATTTTCAAAAGCCTTACGATTGCAGATTTTGCCTTTGGGTGTGTCGTAATCGTAGCAGCTTTTCGAAGTACCTCTACGCCGCCGACCAATTCTGGAAGAATCTGAAAGACCTCTTTTATAGATGACTCTGTTTCCTCTCTATCCAGAATCTCATCTACTCCAAAATAATTTCTATTGGCAATCAATGTATATATTTCTGCCTTGATTTCTTCTTGCAAACCGCTACTTTCAAGAAGAGCACACAAATAATCCACATGTCCGATATTAACTTGAAACTCTTTTAAACCAACTTTTTTTAAACCATCTACCAACATTGCAATCATTTCTGCATCGGCTTCAATAGAATCTTCACCGATCAATTCAGCACCAAGTTGTGTATTTTCTTTTAACCGACCTTGATAACTAGAATGATTGATAAATGTATTTCCAATATAACACAATCGAATCGGAAATTCCTCATATTCAAACAAAGTAGCTGCCGCTCTTGCAATGGAAGGAGTTATATCCGGGCGTAACGCCAGAATATTTCCCTCTCTGTCAAAAAATTTATATAATTCCCGCGAAGAAATTGTTCCGATTTCCTCGCGAAATACATCCATATATTCAAAGGTAGGTGTTTGAATATCCTGATATCCATACAAATGTAAAGTATGATGGAGCTGGTTCTGTACAGTCATTTTTTTTCGACATTCCAGATTATAAATATCTCGAACACCTTCCGGTGTATGTAGTTTTTGTTCCATATCAATTGTCCTTTCACTTTATCATGGTAAATCACTAAATTAAACCCATTATACGTAGTTTGGAAGGAAATGTCAATGTTCTTATTCTCGAATATCTAAATCTTTTTGAATATATTCCAAATATGGTACATAACAGTTGTTCTTCAAATGCATAAAAAATTGAGCATCCAATTCCTCCATCCGAAAACTTTTTCTTCCACCGGAAACTGCACGATCCCAGAAGAGTTTCATTTCCTCAAATCTCATATAATACAGAAGATTTTTTGTGCTATAATATAGAATCAGAAATGCGACTCCTCCTTGTTTTTCAAATTTTTCCATAAACTGCATCTGATGTTCATGGATATTCTGCAGTGGGAATGTATCTGTACTGCATTCTTTTGCATCAAAACATACCGGAATCCCCTGCACAGTTCCGATATAATCTACTGTACTGACTTTATCAAAATACGCCAGCGTAATATGTCGACGCTCCTTATCAATCTTTACCGGAGTAATCGGAGTTGGAATTTTTTGAATCAAAGCAAGTCCCAGTTCATCATATCTGACATTCGTATGATTGATAAATTCTTCAAGCGTAGATCCTCTCAAACCTCTTGAATTCCATGTAGCCATCTTTCTTCTCCTTTTTGCTTATCTTCGGTTGAATTGCAAAACTCTCCCCAGCGCTCAGGAATAATTTTCGCATCTCGACAAATCTTGCAAAACAGTTCCGGAATCGGTGCATAAAATATTTTATGAGAAAGATTAGACAATGGTCCATCAAGCATAGGAAATTCCAATCGATACGCATGCAGCAACTGATGGCTTAGTCCATATTTCTTTTTATAGAATGAATTCCACTGGTTATCACCATATTTATAATCCCCAAGAATCGGATGTCCTACGGAGCTTAAGTGAGAACGAATCTGGTGAGTTTTCCCTGTAATTAAATGAACTTCTAATA
>Garnier_p1__coassemble_5649_pt1 | contig 3955 bp, 4 predicted proteins | sample Garnier_p1__metabat2_high_PE_025 | metagenome-assembled genome bin Garnier_p1
GAGTTGACACAGGGAGAGGAGGATACGGAAGATGCTGGCAATTTATAAACGAGAAGTGAAATCTTATTTTCAGTCGATGGTTGGCTGTGTGTTTGTGGCATTTTTGGTTGCGTTTACCGGGATTTATTTTACTGCATACAATCTGACTGCCGGATATCCGTATTTTTCTTATACGTTGGCAGGCTCTTTGATTGTATTTATCGTTGGAATCCCGCTGATTACAATGAAAAGTTTTGCGGAAGACCGGAAAAATAAAACGGATCAGTTGCTGTTGACGGCGCCGGTTAGTTTGACGAAAGTGGTGCTTGGAAAATATCTGGCAATGGTTACGGTAGTGGCGATTCCAAATCTGATTTTCTGTCTGTATCCACTTTTGATTCGATTGAATGGAACTGCATATTTAAAAGTAGATTATATTTCCATCGGAGTATTTTTTCTGTTGGGCTGCGTTTTTACAGCGATTGGTATGTTTATGTCTGCGTTGACAGAAAGTCAGATTATTGCTTTTATTAGCACGTTTGGCGTGCTTTTGGTATTGTATTTGTGGAATGGACTGCTGGGATTTTTGCCTTCAGATGGATTGAGCTGTATGATTGGCCTTCTTTTGCTTTTGAGTCTGGCTGTATTTTATCTCTGGCATATGACGTCTAACTGGGTATTGTGTGCAGTAAGTGAAGTTGTGGCTGTGATCGGCTGTGTCGGAACATATCTGGCGAAATCCAGCGTATTTGAAAATCTTTTAACAAAACTGTTGGGAAATCTTGCGTTAGCAGATGTATTTACCGGCATTACGGAAAATCATATTGTGAATATGAGCGGGATTATGCTGTATTTGTCCATCATTGTAGTGTTTATTGTTTTGACGATTCAGGCAATTCAAAAAAGACGTTGGAGTTAGGAGGGCGGAATTGTGGATAAAATCAAGAGATTATTTAAAACAAAGGGGACAAAGCATGGTGCATATAGTGTAGGAGTGACAGCAGCTGTAGTGGCAATTGTAGTGGTGCTAAATTTGATTGTAGGACAGCTGCCGGAAAAATACCGCAGTATTGACGTGAGTAATATAAAAATTTATGAAATTTCATATACCAGTAAAACATTGCTGAAAAATCTGGACCAGAAAATAACGATGAAAGTGCTGGCAAATGAGGAAGAGGCGGACGAACGTATTCGGACGTTTCTGAGTAAATACAGTGGACTGTCTAAAAATATATCTGTGGAATGGATTGATCCGGTATTGCATCCATCTGTTTTAGAGGAAAATGATGCTTCAGAAAATACAATTATAGTGTCGTGTGAAGAAACCGGAAAAACAACGACCGTAGCATTTAGCGATATGATTGTGACAGATATGTACTCATACTACTATACAGGAACTGCTTCAGAGTCAGAGTTTGACGGTGAAGGACAATTGACAGGAGCTGTCAATTATGTGGTAAACGATGCGGGGCAGCAGGTGTATCGTACAATCGGCCATGGGGAGGCTGCGCTATCTTCTACGATTAATGATTTGATGAACAAGAATAATTATCAGGTGGAGGAATGGAATCTGTTGATGGAAGGAAGCGTGCCGGAGGACTGCGAACTACTTTTGATCAATGCACCGACCAAGGATTTGACAGAAGAGGAACGGACGGCAATTGAAACATATCTAGGACAGGGCGGAGACGTAATGCTGTTGCTGGGAGAAAAAAATGCTGCTGAAATGCCGAATTTCGTCGCGTTGATGAAAACATATGGAATGGAACCGGCAGATGGCTATATTGCAGACCCTGAACGTTGTTATCAGGGGAATTATTATTATTTATTCCCGCAGCTCTCTTTGAGCGATGAAATGGCGGATGGCATTAGTTCAGAAATGGTGCTTGTGATAAATGCACATGGATTCACAGTTACCGATGCGGCACGTGATACGATTACAACAACAGCTTTTATGAATAGCTCTGATCATGCATATGCAATAACGGAAGAAAAACAGACGGAAGGGGCTTATGCACTTGGAGCAGTTGCCGTTGAAATGATTGAAGATGAAACAGAAAGTGAATCAACTGAAAAAAGTGAAACAACAGAAGATTCTGAGACAAAAGAAAGCAGATTTACTGTGATTTCAGCTGGAAGCCTGATTGATTCACAAATTACAGATACGTTTACAACGTTGGAAAATACGACAATATTTATGAATGCAGTAACTGCAAACTTTGATGGTGTAGAGAATCTGTCAATTGAACCGAAAAGTCTGTCAATTGAGTATAATACAGTACAGCATATCGGAGTGTTCAGTTTGCTTGTAATTTTTGGTATACCGGTACTTATTTTAGTTGTCGGATTTGTTGTCTGGTTCAAAAGACGTAAAATGTAAATGAAGAAATTGGGAGGGATTGGATGACGAAAAAAACAAAAAAATTATTGCTGCTGTTTGGAATATTATTATTGCTGCTTGGAATTTTATTTGGTATTCAGGAAAGGAATAAACACCAAGAAGAAAAAGATGCAGCAGAAAAAGAAGCTGCGAAAATTTACGTAACAGATCTGAAAAATGTAAGTGAAGTTCGATACAACGTGGGAAATGGAGAATTTGTCTTTGCGAAGCAGAATGATACATGGTTCTATACAGAAGACAGTGACTTTCCGTTGAAACAAAGCGTACCGGAACAGATTATAGATACATTTGGTAAATTAGAAGCGCAGAGGGAGTTGAAAGACGGAGATTCTTTGGAAGCGTATGGATTGAAAAATCCAGTGTATACGATGAGTTTGACAACAACAGAGGGAACTCAGACAACATTGCAATTTGGAAATGCTGTAGATGATAGTTATTATTTGACAGTAGAAGGAACGAATCGAGTTTATACGGTAGCAGCAAGTATATTGGATGAACTGCAGTATACAATGGATGAGCTGGCACAGTTTGATACTTATCCGGAGATTGGCAGTGGGAATTTGTTGAAAGAAACGATTACGGAAAATGGAAAAACAACGACATATGATTCGGAAAAAGAGGAAGATACAGAAAATATTGCAGCGGTGGCAGGCGGTCTGGGTGCAGTGAAATTGGATACGGCAGCAGAGTATTCAGTGACGGATGAAGATCTGCCGAAATTTGGGCTGGATGAAAAGGAAAGAATTACTGTAGAAGTAACCTATAAAGCAAATGACATTGAAGACACAATGAACCTGTATATCGGAAATACGAATGGAAGTGATAAGCGGTATGTGATGATCAATGATTCAAGAATTGTATATTTGATTTCAGATGAAGTGTGTAAAAATATTTTGAATGTGGATGATGAGACAGAATAATTTAATAGAATTTAATAGAGAGTTTATTGACTTCCCAAGATAAAAAGCGCACAATGTCTTACATCGCATAAAAGAAAAGTAATAATGAAATGAGGATGATGGAACGATGAAGGAAAGACTGGTTAGATTTATGCAAGGACGTTATGGAGTAGATACTTTATCTAAATTTCTATTAGTCGTTGGGCTTATTGCGGTGTTTGGTGCTGCGCTGTTTGATAGTCCGCTTGCAAGCAGTATATGCAATCTGTTAGGATGGCTGGTTATTTTAATCTGTTATTTTCGACTGTTTTCCAGAAATGTAACAAAGCGTTATGCAGAGAATCAGGCATTTCTAGCAAAGACATATAAGATTCGTTCCTTTTTTCAGCGGCAGAAAGAGATGCTGAAGCAGAGAAAAGATTATCATATCTATCAGTGTCCAGGGTGTAAACAGAAGATTCGGATTCCCAGAGGGAAGGGGAAGATAGAAGTAAGATGTCCGAAATGCGGAACGACCTTTATCAAAAAAAGTTGATGAAAAGTTTTAGCGAAGTTTTTTGAAAAAAATAAAAAAAGTTCTTTACATTTCCCGGTGACCTGTGGTATTATATCACTTGTCGAGCGGAAGTGGCGGAATGGCAGACGCGCTAGATTCAGGTTCTAGTGGGAGTTAATC
>Garnier_p1__coassemble_7900_pt1 | contig 2908 bp, 3 predicted proteins | sample Garnier_p1__metabat2_high_PE_025 | metagenome-assembled genome bin Garnier_p1
CTCATCTACCGGAATCATCATCACATCTTTTCCAAAACGGTCTATAATAACTCCTGCCAAATGATTTTCCACCCGCAGTTTTACTTGATATTCTTCTCCTCGGAACATCCCAAAACTCTTTTTCGCATACTCTGCCAAATCTAGTTTTTTGAAATGTTCTTTTCCTTCTCTTTTTTCCTCTGACATCTGAATATGGAGCATCTTATCCACTCGATAATGCTTGATCTGTTCTGTTTCAGAATCGTAACCTATGAGATAGTAATTCTCATCATCCCATGAAAGCCCCCATGGACTAATATGATAATACTCCCCGCCTCTGCGAAGTTCCATCTCCTTCTTTACATTCCACTGAAAATAATGGAAATAGATTTTCCGATTCTCGGAAATTGCATTATGAATCGCATCTACAGTATAATAAATGCTTTCATTCATTGTCTTAATTCTTCCGGTTACAAACACTTGTCGCTGCAACTGCATCGCCTCATATTTACTCAACAGTTTTTCCAGCTTTTTAATCAAAGTATTCGTTTTTCTCTCTGTAATAAATTTTGAGGACTGAATTGCATCTACCAAAAGTTTTAATTCCGGAAGTTCAAATGGACGATTTACAACATGATAATGATACCCTTTTCCCACTGCCTCGCCCTCTACTTCAATCCCTAATACTTCCAAATCTCTTAAGTCATTATAAATTGTCTTACGATCTGCGTGTATTTCATATTGCTCAAGAGCAGTTAGAATTTCCGGCATTGTAATATAGTGTTCCTCGTCTGTCATTTCCAACATAATTTCCGCAAGACGGTACAACTTGAATTTCTGATTCATTCCCTTTGGCATTTCGCTCCACCTCAATATAATAATACAAACTTCATTTATTTCACTTTGCTACTCACAAATATGGGGTTCCCGGTATCTCCGGATAACTTTCCATAGCAATAAGCAGTTCTAATCCAATCTGTCTTGCCTCCAAAACTGCGGCTTTTACTGCGCTTGCATCTCCGGAAAATGCCAGGATCACTTCGTTCGAATGACTGGTTCCTTTGTCCGGTGTCATGTAATTTATGATTTCAACATTTGATGCTTTCACGGCAGTATCTGCCATAACCAATCCAATGGCAGCAGGTGACCCTGCAAGAAATCCAAACGCTTTGTCTTTTTTTGCTCCAAAGGCTTTCTGCAAAACATCTCCCGCACTTGCGGAATAAGCAAATTCCAGATGGCCGGCCTCACTGATATATAATTCTCCTGCATATTTATTGGTCAGATTCAACGCCATCTGAATGGCATCCCGTACATCTGATACATCATTTCCGCCAAGCACCACATAATTGCCATGGCCGCCCCAGCCTTTGGTATCTCTCGGAAGTTCAATACTTAACACCTCTGTGTTTGTCGCCTTCACAGCATCATCCAATGCAGTAAACTGACCTGCCGCTCCGGTTCTGGAACTGAACAAGCCCAAGGCATGGTACTTCTTTCCCACATTCATTTTTTCCAATAAAGTATCATCGACTCCCGGAATCACAAGTCCGATGGTATCAAGAACCGCAGTCCCTACAAATTCTGTTCTCGTACAATCCATACGAATTGATTTCACATCCATCCTCTATACTCCTTTTAATATCCGATTTCATTTAATATTTTATCCATTACACGTGCATTTTGTAAAGAAAATTCATGTGCCACATGAGGAGCTGCACCTTCAAGGATACATTCCCCTAATTGTTCTACTTCCAAACAATAGTTATCCGGCGCATCCACCTTGATTTCCTGACAAGTATCACCCTTTTTTACATAATAATGCAATTCCCCATCTGCATTGAACGGCACCGGTACTTCCATGGTTCCTTCTGTTCCATAAAGGAAGAAACGATCGCCTCGCTGTGCAGAACACATTCCAGATACCATACACGCCCTACGCTCATCATCAAAATGGAAATATGCCGATGCAAAATCATCAATGTGCTGCTCTGTAAAATGTCCCACTGCCTTTACTTCTTTTGGCTCTTCTTCAAAAAGTGTAAGCATCAGGCTTGTACAGTAACATCCCAGATCATAGATAGAACCGCCCAGTGTATCTCGACGAACCCGGATGTTTTCTGCAGTATATCCCGGAGTAATAAAAATAGATTCCATAAAAGAAAGTTTTCCAATTACGCCGGACTTCAAAGTTTCCTTTACAGAAGTAACCAGCGGACTATGTAAATATGCAAATGCCTCCATAAATACAACGCCTGCTTTTTCACATCCTTCAATCATTTCTCTGACATCTTTTTCCGTTCCGGACAATGGTTTCTCACATAAAATATGTTTTCCTTTTGCTGCCGCTTTGAGTACCCACTCTTTATGCAGCGTATTTGGAAGTGGAATATATACTGCCTCTATTTCCGGATCATCCAACATCTCCTCCAAAGAGTAATAGGCCTTTTCAAACCCAAATTCTTCCTGAAACTGATCTACTTTTTCTTTATTACGTCCTGCAATTCCATAGAGCTGACAATTCTTTGCCTTTTTCATTCCCGGAATTGTACACTTTCTTGCAATATTGGCTGTTCCCAGCACGCCCCATTTAATTTTTCTGCTCATTTTTATTTTCCTCCGATTCTTATAATTGTTATAACTGTTATTTTTTATGTCTTCATCCGTACTCTCCACTACCTTCATTTCGAACACCCATTGTGCCGACTTTGTAAACAACGTCTGATTGCCGCACTGGAAAACTCATTGGGATCCAAACCGCGTTTTCTTGCCTCATCCTTAATTTTACTCATATTCATATACTCCTTTTCTATCTATCCCACAGTATTTGTTCTAACAGATCTCAGTATGATTAGTATAACATGTAGAAATATTTACTCATAGTAAAAAATGATATATTTCTTGTTTTATTACCAGATATCACTTATAA
>Garnier_p1__coassemble_13584_pt1 | contig 1796 bp, 3 predicted proteins | sample Garnier_p1__metabat2_high_PE_025 | metagenome-assembled genome bin Garnier_p1
AAGATTTTAAACTCGGGAGAGCTCCTGCCATATAAGTGGAGAATTTTAAACTCAGAGGGAGCGTTAGCTCCCTTATTTTTCTCTATAAGAAAAATGAAAGGAGATACGAATGGAACAATTCAAATTATATAGTGTTTCTGATGAGTATGTGGAATGGCTTCGCCCAAGGATTCGGATTATCAAATAGCTGGAGCTACTAAAGTAATAAAGAAAAGTATTGTACCTATTATTCGAATAGTTGTAAAAAATTCCGCTGGTGAAAAAGAGTTAAAAGGAACAGTAAGAATTAGTCATATGATTCCAGTTCCGGAATCAGAACTTGAATTATATGATTTGGAAATATTCAGGGGAGATCATTCTTCTAATGGATGAAGGAAGTCAAAGCCAGAGTGAATTTACAATTATGTCTTTGAGACAGGCGCCGAATGCGATTGTTGTTGGAAGTTCCTCAGTTGGCGCGGATGGAAATGTCACTGTGATTCAGTTGCCGGGGAATATAAGATTTGGAATATCCGGTCTTGGCGTGTATACTCCGGAAGGCGGTCAAACACAGCGGTGCGGCTTGCAGCCGGATATCGAATGTTATCAAACGATAGAGGGGATTTTGGCTGGAAAAAGAGTTTGAAAATTATCATTTTCAAGAACAAATTCAGGATGGCGAAGTTCTTTTTGATTATCGGTTATACAAAGGGCGTTCCAATTCCAGAAATGCAATTCGTTTGCTGGAGCTGTTAGGGTATGAAACGGACATTGTCGAAGGCGCAAATGAAATGGTGGCTAGATTTTTACAGAATGGGAAATGGTCATTAGAATAGATGAGATTAGAATAGAAAATGAGGCATGAATTATGAAACGAGAAATGGATATTAATGAGGTGTCGGACGGAAAACGGTATTCCTCGAATGATATGGCAAAGATCGGATGTGACGAATGTAGTGGTTGTTCTGATTGCTGTACGGGAATGGGGAGTTCTATTTTATTAGACCCATATGATGTGTATCAGTTGACCAGAAATTTGAATCGAAGTTTTGACGAATTGATGAGTCGAAATTTGGATGGAAAAGAAGGAAGTGCTGGTGTTATCGGGCTTGATGTGGTGGATGGTCTGATTCTGCCGCATCTCAATATGGTGGGAAAGCAGGAGAGCTGTTCCTTTTTGAATGAAGAGGGACGCTGCGGGATTCATAGTTTTCGACCGGGATTTTGCAGATTGTTTCCGCTGGGACGGATTTATGAAAATGGAAGTTTTCAGTATTTTCATCAAATACATGAGTGCAGAAAAACACATCGCACGAAGGTGAAAATTAATAAATGGCTGGGGATTCCGAATCTGAAAAAATACGAACAATTTGTATTGGACTGGCATGATTTTTTGGAAAAGGTTGGAGAAGAAATCCGAGAAAGCAATGAGGAAGATGCGGTCAAACAGATAGGATTGAGTCTGCTTTATGTATTCTATCGGAAACCTTATGATTTTCAACGGGATTTTTATGAGCAGTTTTATGAAAAATTAGAGAATCTGATTTAGGAAAAGAGAAATTAACAAGGAGATGATTCGGCGATAAGTGCTGAACCATCTCCTTGTTATTTATCTCGGTCGAGGAGACGCCCACTTCTGTAAGTGGTGAGTTAATTACAAACTTGTTTTTATAATAAAATGCTAAACTGTATATATTCGATATTGACAGTATATGCAACAGAGTATATACTGTACTTGTAACTTAAGTACAGTTATGAAACTAGTGCACAGGTTTTATTGGAACAGGATGATTAGATGATGGAAATTATTTTAAGTA